>Tibetan_p1__coassemble_211_pt1 | contig 34721 bp, 28 predicted proteins | sample Tibetan_p1__metabat2_high_PE_033 | metagenome-assembled genome bin Tibetan_p1
AGGAGAGGAAATCGAGATTCTCGATACTTTCCCTATTATGTTCATACGTGACCACCACCCTGCAGACCATTGTTCATTCAAGGAGTTTGGAGGTATATGGCCGTCACATTGCGTAGCCGGAACTCACGGAGGCGAAATTCACAAAGACCTTCAAAAATATGTTCTGGAAGAACTCACCTTCGACAAAGGTTGTGACAAGACTAAAGAACAGTATTCAGGATTCGAAGGTGTGAACAAGGCCGGACAATCTCTTGAAGAGGTTCTGCTCCTGATGGATACCGAACACGTCTATGTCTGCGGCATTGCTACTGAATATTGCGTACGCAACACTTGCGAGGACCTGCTCAAAGCCGGTTTCAAAGTACACCTGCTTGAAAAGACTTTGGCCTGGGTCGATGCCGAAGGACACAAGAAGGCCATCGAAGAGATGAAAGCCGAGGGTATTATAGTAGAGTAAGTCACAGATACAATGTAAGATACCGCCTTGCTGCATTTAAAGTGCAACAAGGCGGCAATTTGCATAATTGCATAATTATTCCTACCTTTGCCGAGTTTTATGAGAAATTTTTTGGCAAAAATATGGGTGCCAATACTGCTCGTTGGAGCAGCTGCCGTACAGACATTCGGTGTCGACATCGGCAGAATGGCGGGATTAGCCGCGACGGCAGATTCCCTGAACCTATTCGGACAGATTGACAGCTCAGACGCTGTCCTGCTGGCTGCTGACAGCGTACACAACCCCAAAACAGAGGTTGATACGGTCATTGCAGACAGCGTTGATACGCTTATACTATCGGCAAAGGATACCATTAAAATCCCTGATTCACTCGAAATCACCGATCCTTTCAAATACAAATACTACATCGCAATCAAAGATTCTACAACAAGATTTGAGGTGCGTGATTCGCTGATTGCCGCCGGTGATACTCTTGAACTGCAGAAACTGGATTCACTCTACATCAAAGACTCTACAGAAACTGCGACTGCAGCTTTCAATGCCTGGTATGCCTCACTTTCCAGAAGGGAAAGAAAAAAATATGACTACGAGCAGGCGCTTCCTGGCAAGATAGCCGAGATGAACCGTAAACTTGAGCTGAAAGACAGTCTAAAAGCCGTAAAAGACAGCATTATGGAAGCTACGCCAAGGATTCTTGAGACATACGTACTTCCAGACTCCCTTCAATACAAGAGAATCATAATGTGGAATAATGACAGGAATTTCCAGGAGCTCAAGATGAAAGAACTGGACACTACTTTCAATTATCATTTCCACGAATATCCGTTCTTCAAGAACGATGTGAATGCAAGCTACCTCGGTGTCATAGGCTCTCCTGTGGAAACCTACAACTACTTCAAAAGGGACAGCGAAGACAACGCTATATTCTGGGCACCTTACGAATGCTACAACTATACTCCTGAAACTCTTCCGAACTACAATACCAAGACTCCTTATACCGAACTGGCATACTGGGGAACGTTGTTCGCAAACAAGGAGAAAGAAGAATCAAATGTTAAAGTCCTGACGACCCAAAACATATTCCCGGGATGGAACATAACTCTCGAATTCCACAGATTCGGAGGAAACGGAATATTGTCAAGAGAGCACGTCAACAACAGGACTTTCGTAGCTTCTACAAACTATCTTGGCAAGAAATATATGATGCACGCCGGGTTCATATACCACAAGATAGACAAAGGTGAGAACGGAGGTATCGTAGACAACAGGATGATACGGGACACGACCGTAGACGCCAGAGAAATTGCAGTCAGACTTCAAGATGCAAGTAACTTATTGAAAAAGAACACTGTATATATCGACCAATCTTTCAGAATCCCGTTTTCATTCATAAACAGAATCAAAGAGAAGAAGGCACTCAAGCTTCATCAGGCGGAAAAAGACAGCATTATGGCAAGTGGCGATTCGCTTGCTATCGAGGCCTTCCTTGCCAAAGAAGAACAGGAAGCTGCTGAAAAAGAGCCGATACTCTGGACAAAAACATCACATCAGCAATAATCGGACACAGCAGCGAATATTCAGTCTTCAGAAAAAAATATGAAGACCATATAAGTGCTGACGATGCTGTCGGGCGGGCATTCTACAACGACAGGTTTTACCTTCATCCTACAACAAGTGGTGACTCATTGAGAGTTATGAAACTCGACAACAAGGTATTCTTGAGACTGCAACCCTGGTCAAGAGATTTCATCGTTTCAAAAATAGATGTCGGTATAGGAGACAAACTTACCAACTACTATGCTTTCAGACCATCCAACTACATCGGAAGCAAGCCGAATGTGACAATGAACTCTATGTATATATATGCAGGAGTCAGAGGTCAATACAAGAAATATCTGACTTGGGACGCAACCGGAAAATACAACTTCCTTGGATACGAAATCAACGATTTTGCTGTTGATGCGAACCTGTCATTCAGTGCATATCCATTCCGCAGGGACAGGAAAAGTCCGCTGAGACTCGATGCGCACTTTGAAACCAGTCTGAAAGAACCGGACTATTATGACCAGCATCTGTATACCAACCATTTCAGATGGGACAACAACTTTGGCAAGATTTCTGTAACAAAGGCACAGGCTTCGCTCAGCATACCGCGCTGGAGGTTCTCTGCATCATTCAGTTACGGATTGCTTAGCGGAAACATATATTACGATACGCAGGGTATCGTAAGGCAGAACAAAACGCCTATGAGCGTTATGAGTGCGACACTCAGGAAGGATTTCAAGATTTGGAAATTCCATCTGGACCATAACGTGCTGTTTCAGCTGTCTTCAAGAGAGGATGTGCTGCCACTGCCGATGGTGGCCTTGAATCTGAGGTACTACCTGCAATTCGACGTTGTAAAGAACGTGATGAAGATGCAGATTGGTGCGAACGGAATGTTTACGACCAAATGGTATGCTCCTGCATATAACCCTGTGCTTGGAGTATTCCACAACCAGAACCACGAAAAATACGGAAACAGCCCTTATATCGATGTGTTCGTGAATATGCAATGGAAACGTGCCAGCATATTCGTAAAGGTTGTAAATGTGAATATGGGATGGCCGTCGAAAAGGGCGGACTATTTCTCGGCTGATGGTTACATTGCACCTCAGCGAGCCATCAAATTTGGAATTTCCTGGCCTTTCTACATTCTGCCGGGAAGAGGAAACAGTGCTTCGGGTTCATCAACCTCGAGAGGAGGTATGGGTGGATCCGGCCTGCCAGGTGGATTATCACCTATGCAGTCAGGCAGAAGCAACTCAAATACAATAAGATGATTTTAAAAGAAAAAACAAAAAGAAGACTTAGAATTGTCATTGCATCAACTTTTGTAATTTGTCTGGGTCCGGCATTTGAAAGAGTCAGGACAGTAAGCGGAGCCAGCAATATGGATGCATTCGCAGGCAGAGACATCGTCTGCGCCATTGAACTCGATGACAAGTTGTATGGTTATCAAACCGGTTTCAACTATGAAATCGTAGAAGAATTCGCCCGTGAAAACAGGTGCGGAGTGAAAATAATCACTTCATCAGGCAATACAAATTATATCGATTCCCTTAAACAGGGCAAAGTAGATATAGTCATACGCGAGTACTCTGACTCAACAGCCGCAAATGACGATATAATGCTGTCCAGGATTATCGGGGAGAACACAGTCTGGGCACTTCCGGGCAACAATGCCTGCGGGTTGAGACAGGTAAATTCCTGGATATGCCACTACACCGGAACTGAAGATTTCGAAAAGCTGAAAAATCGTTTCAACAGGACATCCGACCCATACAGAAGAGCACAAAAAGGACTGAAAACCAAAGCTTTGAGTCCATATGACAGTCTTATCAAAAAATACTCTGCCACTCTTGGATGGGACTGGAGGATGCTTGCTGCTGTAATCTATCAGGAATCAAAATTCTCGATGAATATGAAGAGTCCCAGGGGGGCTACAGGACTTATGCAGGTAATGCCTCAGACTGGCAGATACTACGGTGTGGATAATCTGACAGATCCGGAGCAGAATATCAAAGCCGGAGTGGCTCATCTTAAACGCCTGCAGGATATGATGAGAAGAAGCGGAATCGAAGGAAGTGAACTTGTCAACTTTACATTGGCTGCATATAACGCAGGTGAAGGACGCATTGCCGACTGCAGGAGTCTTGCTCAAGCCAAAAATGCAGACAGCAACCGTTGGGATGAAGTCGTGAAGTTGATTCCATTGATGAGGGAAGATGCCATACTCGAGGAAGAATCTGTAAAACTCGGTAAATTCAAAGGTTACGAAACAATCGAATATGTAGACAATATTATGTCTGTATATCAGGCTTTCTCTTCAATATGCAACTGATTATTCTGCTGAAACATTATGGCTATGAATAGCGTACTGTTTTAGCAGGATCAACTTTCGATATGAAAAGGCACGGGATAAGAAGAAAGAGCATTATCGCTGCAAATGAAACCAAATCACACAACAGAATCATTCCCCAATCTATATTCACAGGAACAAAACTGACGAAATAGTTGTCCGGGTCAAGTTTCAAGAACTGGAATTTCTTCTGTATCAGACAGAATATCAAAGCTATAGCATTACCTACCGCCATTCCTTTAAAGACAAAGGAAGCAGCTCCTGCGAGGAAGACGGAAGCTATGGACCTGTCCTTCATTCCGAGAGATTTCAAAAGACCAATCGCAGATGTATTTTCAAACAGAATAATCAGCAAACCGGAAATCATATTGAATCCTGCTACAATTGTCATCAGAATAAGAATGAACATAACGTTGAAATCAATAAGATTCAACCAGTCAAAAAGCTGACGATAACGTGAAACTGCAGACGTTGCAATCACCGGATGAGAACTATCTGTAGAATATGCGTTCACAATCGTTCCTATTTGCTGGGAAGCCTCTGACATCGCATTCACGGATTTGTCATCAAGAATTACCTCAACGGCCGAGACCTGCGTAGAATCCCATCCGTTAAGACGCTGTATATCACCAAGAGAAGCGTATACGACCAGTTTGTCATCAGTCTTGAGCATCGCCTTATGGACTCCCACTATATTGAACTTGCGGGCCTTGACTGTGTTGCCGACAAAGTATGCAGTCATTTTATCTCCAGATTCCAGACCTGTAATCTCCGCCAACCTCTCTGGAATGGAAACCGGCAATGCAAGACTATCACTGAAAATACCCTCACATCCCTTGAAAAGAACACCGTGAATATTTTCACCTTCCTTTACTATACCGGCCCTGTATGCCGCAGGTCGGATTTCACTTACATAATCAAGTTGCCTGATACGTGAAATGTAAGCGACATCAAATTCAACAGGAGCCCCTTCATTCAGAACATTCAGATCCGGTGGAGTAAGCTGAACATCTCCTGCCGCTGATGATATTCCGTTACGTATCTCCTGACGGAAACCTGATGAGACAGACACAGCCACTATCATAATGAGAAAACTCACTGCAATCGAGGCTGAAACTATCTTCCCACGGAACTTCAGACGTGATGCTATGAACCAGGACAAATTCATACAAACTCTCACTCAATAGTTTGGATTCTTGCCCTAATAGCCGGTTGCTCGTTGTCCGGAGCAACTGAAAGAAGACGCTGAAGATACTTGGATTCGCCCTTCTTGTCTGAATTATGACGACAGATTATAGCGCAATTCTTCAAGGCAGTATAATCGTCAGGAAACTTTTTCAGTACTTTTGCATATTGCTTCAAAGCTTTTTTAGAATCTTTTATACCTATAAGATAATATGCTCCTATGTTATTCTGAAAATCCGGAATATCCGGATAAAGGGCAATCATATATTCTGACAGTTCCAGAAATGCTTCCATAGCTTTCTCTGTCCCGATATTGTAGAAAGAATAGCAATACTCCTGCATAGCTTCAGGAATAAAGTCCGCCCCGGCCTCTTCCCCATTGTAAGTCCACTTGTGTCCGGACATAACAGCAAGTTCCTTAAGATACGCAAGTGCCATATCAGGACTTCCCTTCTCATAAGAAATGTAGGAATTTGCCTTCAGAAACCTGTAATCAAGGACATTAGGGGCAAGTTCTATAGCCTTGTCAAGAGCTCGCACTGCATTGCCATACATCTGATCATCGTAAAATGATTCCTGAAAATAATATACATCTGTACCCGTTGTATCTTTCAGACTCAGCAAAGGCTTCATTCCAAGGTACTTATTGACAGGACGTTTCACAACTTGTTCAGTCCTTGCCTTCGTCAGCCAATAATTGAATCTTGCAATTTTAACCTTAGGCTCGAGCGAATCGGCTTTCTCCCAATTGTCAAGTACAGTCTCGACTCCGACCCCTGCCGGTCCGAACTGGGACACAAGAAGATTGTAACGATACTCATAGTTATCGGTCTGGGCATCTGCCGCAAACGAAAAGAACATAAGCGACAAAAACAGGCATATATATTTCATATCTTAGAAACTGTTTAAATATTATTCACATCCATTCTGATTCTCCTGCTCTGGGGATGCAGGTTATTGCATCTGTTTCCTATATTCTTCACAAACCCCAAAGGTATACCGCCATATTCCACAAGCAAATACCCTTTAGGAGCCTCAGGAAGAGTGATTGAATCCTTTCTAAGAAAGGTCAAAGCGGTCTTCCGGTCAAGCTGCACACGTGGAAAGGCATTTTCCGAGAGTTTGATACACAATGCCATATCGGCATCCGGTATAAAATTGGTTCCTTTCATCATACCTGCAGCACACCCCTCGGAAACAATATGCAGGCAAGATTCTATGACTGATACAGGAGCGTCAATAGAGGCTGGTACGGCAATATAAGTCTCATTCTTTTTCTTGAAAACCATATCCGAAGAAAACAATCCGAACAAGATATTCAATGCGGGATCTTTCTTCAATGCCGGTCGCGAAGGACGAAATGCAGGATAAGCCGAACAGGACACGGCTTCTCGTTTTACTTTGCGTAGAGCTGCACAATACTGCCCTTCACCTTTAACAAGACCAGGCACAAGACTATATCCATAAGACGTATCCAGTATACCGTCAAGACTCCCCTTCTCTCCTGCTGTCAACGCTTCCGCCCCAAGTTCTGAAATAATCCACTCCACGTTCATATCATTCTCATACCGGTTGAAAGTACAGGTAGAGTAAATGAACAGTCCTCCGTCAGCCAAAGAATTCCAAACATCCGCCACTATCCTTTTCTGACGCGAGGCACACAAGGAGACATTATCTTCAGACCACTGGGCGACAGCTTCTTCATCTTTACGGAACATTCCTTCACCGGAACAAGGGACATCCGCCACAATCACATCAAAAAAACCTTCAAGGCCGGCAAATGCTTTGGGATCATCATTGGTCACGACTACATTCGGATCTCCCCAAAGGGCTACGTTGTCAGCCAGCACCCCCGAACGCTGCTTCATCACTTCGTTGGCAACAAGAAGAAAAGAGTCTCTGAAAACAGAACGAAGAGATGCTGCAATATCTGTCGTCTTGCCACCCGGAGCCGCACATAAATCCAATACCTTCAGAGTCTTCCCCGCTGAAACCTCTGGAAGGAAACGCCTGAGGATACTGCCTACAAACATTGAAGAAGAATCCTGCACATAATACGCTCCACTATGAAAAGCCGGGTCCAAAGTAAATATCGGTCTCTCATCAAGCATAAGTCCATAGGGAGACCAAGGAACAGGAGTACCAGCATATTCAGGGCATTTCTTGAAAGGATTTTTCCTTATTGCCACTGAAGCCTGGGTATCAAAAGCCGAAAAAGCGACAAGTGCGTTATCGCTCCCTATCGCCTCTTCCAGATATTTTTTGAAATTTTCCTTAAGCATCGGAATTTCCTGCTATGAATTAAGGTTGTATTTTTGAGGATCAAAACCTTCCGGATACATAGATGGGTCGATTCCCTCCGGCATACGACCTTCTGACATTGCTACGAGTGAATCTACAGCTTTATTCAGGCCATCCTTTATTTTAGAGCCAAGAAGCGTCTTCATCATAAAATTCAACTCAGCATCGACTTCTATACTGAAGTCAGTCTTGTAAGGATTCTCTGAGGAAGCATCAAAATTCAAAGTCAGCTTGAAATTGAAAGGCGCTCCATCATCCTGAAGACAAATTTTTGAATATGGAACCCTTTCCACAACTTTGACTCCGATATTGAATCCCTGAACTACAGCGTGAATCGAATCAAATTCGGCCGAAATGTCCTTCTTTTTGTCTTCCGGGAGAAAATTCACAAAATTTCTCATATCCGCGAAAGCCATATACAATTCATATGGAGCTTTCGAAACCGTACCTTTCTTGCTTTTTATTTCCACTGCCATACCTTATTCCTCTCTTCCCCAGGTCTGAGGCGAGAAACGCCACTCCCTCAACACATCCATATCCTCATCTTTGACATAGCCGATTTCCCGGGCAACATCTATAAGAGCATCATAATTTGACAATGTGGTAAGCTCCACATCCGCATCTTCAAACGCCTTCCTTGAATGATTGAAATTGTATGAGAATATAGCTACCATTCCGAGCACATCTGCACCTGCCTTGTACAAAGCATCGACAGCTGCAAGACTACTCTTGCCTGTGGAGATCAAATCCTCGATTACAACCACCTTTGATCCAGGCTCCAGCAAACCTTCAATCTGCGACCCTGTACCGTGATCCTTTGGTTTCGGGCGTACGTATACAAATGGCTTTCCAAGAATGTGAGCTACAAGATAACCGTGAGCTATTGCACCGGTCGCTACACCTGCAACCACATCAACATCGCTATATTTCCTGCGGATTATCTCCGCCATCCATTTACATATATTTTCACGCACCTCCGGATAAGAAAGGAGTTTCCTATTGTCACAATATATCGGGGACAGCCACCCTGACGCCCAAACAAATGGCTTTTCCGGTCTAAGCATTACTGCCTTGACATCGAGCAATGACTTTGCTACTGCTTTTTCTACTGTCTGAATTGGTTCCATATTATCGATTATATTCTTAATTTTTCTATAAATTACGCCTATATTTGTGCATTGCACATATAAAACGACTTGGGTCTCGGCATAGTCAAATGTGATTTGCCTCTGCTCTCGACTTTTGCTATATTTGCAGCCTTAGGCCACGATACAGCACTACGTTTGCACATCGTGCAAAGTTAATAAATATATCTTCAAATGCACAAAATATACTTCGAAAAAAGAGCGATAATAATCTGCCCGCCTGACGAACAGGCACTTTCAGACTCAAATGCCATAATGGTGAGGCTTGCCGGACCGGAAGACGTGCACCCATTGATAAATATGTTTGAAGTCTCAGATTCCCTCAACCGTATCTATATACCATCCGACGACACCGAATCAACCTACAGGATGATATGCGCAGAATTCAAGGAAGTCAACGCTGGAGGAGGGTTAGTAACAAACAGACGCGGGGATTACCTTCTGATCAGCCGCAATGGTATGTGGGATTTACCCAAAGGACATCAGGAGGAAGGAGAAGATATTGATATCACTGCATTGAGGGAAGTAAGCGAAGAAACCGGCATTAACGACCTTGTTCTCAACGACTTGATTTGCATAACAGACCATTGCTACAGAAGAAATGGAATCTGGCACCTGAAACACACCTGGTGGTACAATATGCTCTATACAGACCCGACAGACCTGACGCCTCAACGAGAAGAGGACATTTCAAAGGCTGCCTGGGTCGCAAAATCCAGTCTTCCGCCTTTCCTGACGAACACTTTCCCATCAATCCAAGAAGTATTCAAAGAGGCAAAAGTGTAAAAAACACAAAATCAAATTAAAAAGTGAAACTTTTTTCGAAAAAATTCGTATAATATAATGTTTTTGCGCGGATAAGGTTAAGCGCAGACAAGTTTGGCAAAACAGAATTTTTAAGAAATAAAATGAAACTTTCACAATTCCAGTTCAATCTTCCGGCTGACAAAATAGCCTCAGAGCCGCCGAGATGGCGCGACGAATGCAAACTTATGGTCCTTCATAAGGATTCAGGAGAAATCGAGCACAAACTTTTCAAGGACATCATCGATTATTTCGGAAAGGGAGACACCTTCGTTCTCAATGATACCAAGGTCTTCCCTGCAAGACTTTACGGCAACAAAGAGAAAACAGGTGCCAATATTGAGGTTTTCCTTTTGAGGGAACTCAACAGAGAACAGAGACTATGGGATGTAATCGTTGACCCTGCAAGGAAGATACGTATAGGAAACAAACTGTATTTCGGTGAAGATGAAAGCCTTGTGGCTGAAGTTATTGACAACACAACCTCGAGAGGCAGGACTTTGAGATTCCTTTATGACGGAAGCTATGAAGAATTCAAAGAGACACTATTCGGACTTGGACAGACACCTGTTCCGGATTGGGTAAAGAAAGAAGTGACTCCGGAAGATGCTGAAAATTTCCAGACAATCTTCGCCACTCACGAAGGCGCAGTCTCAGCACCGGCTGCAGGACTCCACTTCAGTCGCGAATTATTCAACAGAATGATTCTCAAAGACATAAACAAAGTTTTCATTACCCTCCATATGGGTATTGGACATTTCCGTGAGGTAGATGTCGAGGATTTATCCAAACACAAAATGGACTCCGAGAGACTCATCATAACACAAGAGGCAGCAGATCTTATCAACAAAACCAAATTGGGAGGTCATAAAGTCTGCGCTGTCGGAATCACTGTTATGAGAGGTTTGGAAACATATGTAACTACAAATGACGAAGTGAACGCTTATGACGGCTGGACAAACAAGTTTATTTTCCCGCCTTACAGATTTGCGATTCCTAACGCAATAGTATCAAACTTCCATAGACCTGGCTCCACAATGCTTATGTCAGTTGCAGCTTTCGGCGGCTACGAAAAAGTTATGAAAGCATATAAGACTGCACTTGAACAGGATTACAAATTCGGTCCTTATGGCGATGCTCTCCTGATTATCTGATAAAGCAACTTATGCAAAAACATTAAAAGAATGAATCTGTTATAAAAACAGAAAAATCTTTATATACAAACAGAAAAACCTGCTTTTGTCCGTGTCGGCCAAGCAGGTTTTTCTGTTTATTTGCAATCCGGACAAAAATTTGATGTTATGGATACACAAAGGGAAAAAGCCTGCTGTTGCGCACTAAACAGAGTCTTCGGATTCGAACCACGCGTTGCTCTTGAACTAATCAAATATTTCGGTTCAGCCTCTGAAGTGTTTCGCGACTCAGGCAAAGAAGCTGACAACATTCTCGGCCCATATTCCAAGCACAAAGGAAAAATCAGCCCTAAAGCTGAGGAAGACGCTATGAAAGAATTGGAGAAATTGCAAAAATGCGGCATAAGTTTCACTGGGTGGACAGAAAAAGATTACCCGGGCAATCTGAAGGAATGCGACGATGCCCCGGCAGGTCTATATATAAGGAGTGACACTCCGGCTGGTAACCTGTGGGACAGGAGAAAACTTATTGCAATAATCGGAACAAGGGATGTCTCACCGTATGGAAAAGACTGGTGCGAAAGGATAATCTCTGCTCTGGCTGACTGTAAAGATTCCATAACAATAGTAAGCGGTCTTGCATTGGGAACAGATATATCAGCACACAAAGCCGCAATAAGAGAAGGAATACCTACAATAGGAGTAATGGCAACAGGACCTGAGCGTATCTATCCGTCAAGCCATTATGATTTCGGAATCAGAATGACACATACTGACGAATGCGCACTAATCACAGATTATCCTCCAGGTACACCGCCCCTTGCAATCCATTTCCTCAGAAGAAACCGGATAATAGCCGGACTTTGTTCATCAACCATACTCATTGAATCAAAAATCAAAGGAGGCGGAATGAATACTTCGAGACTTGCATTCTCCTATAGCCGCGATATATACGCACTCCCAGGCAGAGTCGATGATATACGCTCCCAAGGATGCAATATACTTATAAGGGAAAAGACAGCAGAGCCTATCACAGACATAGATACACTGATTGAAAACCTCAACTTGAGCAGACAAAGTACGGAATCCCCCGGCAAATGTATAAACGACAAGGACTTGCTTGCTGCGTCGTGCCAGGTAAACGACTCTGACATAGACAGGATGTGTGCCATCCTGATAGAAATACGGAACCAACGAGGAATCACTACCGAAGAAATAAGCCTCAATACAGGTCTGGACTTTATGACAGTTTCAAGGCTTTCCGCCATACTGGAGGCTGAGGGATTCATAAATACAGATTTGCTGCAAAGATGCTCTATTAATACAAAAAAAATATAACTTTGTATAAATAAAGAGTAATTCAAAAACAGCAAATATACTTATGCTCCAATTTGTAGACACTCATACACATCTCTACGATGAAGCTTTCGATTCGGACGAAGACAATGCTGTGATACGTGCAGCTGAAGCCGGAGTAACGATGATGATAGTTCCCGACATTGACTCTCAGACAAGAGATAAGATGTTCGCATTCACCGACAAACACCCAGGCATAACATACCCTTGTTTAGGTCTGCATCCAACTTCTGTTGATTCCGGTTGGAAAGCGGAAATCCAGAAAATAGAATCTTACGAAAACAGGGAAATCAAGGCAATAGGAGAAATCGGCATAGACTGCTACTGGTCGAAGGAATTTGTCAAGGAACAGGAAGAGGTATTCCGGATACAGCTTGAAGCAGCCGCAAAAATGAATCTTCCAGTCATAATCCATTCCAGAGAAGCCACACAAATGATTCTCGACATATTGAAAGAATTCCGAGGCCAAGGCATAAAAGGTGTGATGCACGCATATAGTGGAAGTTATGAAACATTTCAGGAATTAGAGCGGCTTGGAGACTGGTATGTGGGCATAGGAGGAGTGCTGACATATAAGAAAGCATCGATAGCAGAAACAATCAAGAAAATCCCTCTGGAAAGAGTTCTGCTCGAAACAGATTCTCCATATCTGCCGCCAGTACCATTCAGAGGAAAACGTAACGAAAGCAGCTACATTCCGCTGATTGCAGCCAAACTGGCCGAACTCAAAGAATGCTCCACAGAAGAAGTCGCATCGCAAACTACACAGAACGCAAAAAAACTCTTCAATATATGACCACGGAACAAAAGATAAAATCCTCTATCCTCCTGATATACACAGGAGGAACCATCGGAATGAAGGAGGATCCAGTAGAGCAGGCACTGAAACCGTTCGATTTTGAACAGATTCTGGATGAAGTCCCGGAACTGGGCAAATTCGCCTGCAAAATAGATTCCAGGACATTTTCCCCTCTCATAGATTCCTCTGACGTGGACCCGTCAAACTGGCAGGAAATTGCACAGGTAATCGAGCAGGAGTATGACAACTATGACGGATTTGTAGTTCTGCACGGAACGGACACTATGGCATATTCAGCCTCAGTCCTGAGTTTTATGATAGAGAACCTTACAAAACCTGTCATATTCACAGGAAGCCAGCTTCCCATAGGAGCACCGAGAACTGACGGCAAGGAAAATCTTATATCATCCGTTGAAATCGCATCTGCAAAAGACTCTGAAGGGAAAGCTATGGTCCCTGAAGTATGCATCTGCTTCGACAATGTCCTTATGCGCGGAAACAGAACAACAAAAATTAATGCAGATAATTTCAGGGCTTTCAGATCTGAAAACTGGCCCAATCTTGCCGAAGCCGGAATAAGTATAAAGTATAACAAGGCTGCCATACGCAAGCCTGCAAAAGCCTGCGAAAAGCCTGTTTTCCACACAAAACTGGACACAAGAGTTTCAATTCTTAAGATACACCCCGGCATAACTCCACACGTGGTCAGAGATATTATGTGCGGAAACGATACCAGAGCTGTAATAATCGAAACATACGGAGCAGGAAATGCCCCATCAAGCGAATGGTTCCTCTCGATAGTCAGAGAAGCTGCGCAAATGGGAAAGATTCTGCTAAACGTGACACAGTGCCTCGCCGGTGGAGTCAATATGGATATCTACGCCACTGGCAAGGGGTTAAAGGATGCCGGAGTCATAAATGGATATGACAGCACAACAGAAAGTGCCCTCGCTAAATTGTTCAGACTGCTTGGAGAATCAGAAGACAATGAGTGGGTAAAAGGAATGCTTGAAACTGACTTGAGGGGAGAAATATCAAAATAAATATTGCTGTTTGAAAATTAATTGCTAAATTGCACCGCATTTTGAGCATAGAGATGATTTCAAAATGTAAATATTGGGATATTAATAAATAGAACAATACAACAAACTTTAATTAATTAAACACACAAAAACAATTATGAAAAAATTTTTCATGTTTTTGGCAGTAATGGGCGTAATGGCCTTTTCTGCACAGAATGCAGCAGCACAGGACAACGCTGCTGAGACCACAGCAACAGAAGTGGCAACTCCTGCAGCCGATGCGCTTGACGGACCGGAAGAGGTTCCTATGCACCAGGCTCTCAAGACCAAGTTCATCGAAGGTGGTGCTGGCTTTATGGCCCTCGTCATCGCCTGCCTTATCCTCGGTCTTGCTCTTTCTATCGAGCGTATCCTTTACCTCGGTTTCTCAAAAACAAACACCAAGAAGCTCCTTGCATCTGTTGAGAAAGCACTTGCAGAAGGTGGTGTAGAGGCTGCAAAAGAGGTTTGCCGCAATACCCGCGGACCTGTTGCAAGCATTTTCTACCAGGGTCTTCTCCGTATGGATCAGGGTGTTGAGACTGTTGAAAAGACAATCGTTTCTTACGGTTCAGTACAGATGAGCCAGATGGAGCAGGGTCTTTCTTGGATCTCACTCTTCATCGCAATCGCTCCATCACTCGGATTCTTGGGAACAGTTATCGGTATGATCCAGGCATTCGATGCTATCCAGGTTGCTGGTGATATGTCACCAAACGTCGTAGCAGGAGGTATGAAGGTCGCTTTGATTACCACTGTAGGTGGTTTGATCGTTGCAGTTATCCTTCAGATTTTCTACAACTACATCCTTTCACAGATTGACTCTCTCACTATTGAAATGGAGGATGCTTCAATCTCTATGGTTGACGTTTTGGTTAAATATCAGGAAAACAAATAATTTTACATTACAATGTACGCAAAAGTAATCAAATGGATAACAAGAGTATTGTTCGTACTCGGAGTCATTGCCAGTGTCTACGGCTTTATCGTAGGCTTCGACAGCAATGAAAGCTCTCCGGTAGACGTTGTACTCTACTATGCGTACGCAATGGTAGCAGTTACAGTTTGCGCAGTTATATTGGGCGCAGTTGTAATCACTGCAATCAACAATCCTAAGTCACTGCTTAAAATCGGACTTAACCTTGTTGTAGCAGCCGTTATCATCGCAGGCGCATACTTGCTTGCTCCGGGAACACCGGCAGTAGGATACCTTGGAGAGCCTGTGTCAGATATGACACTCAAACTCACCGATACAATTCTGAATCTTACCTACCTCAGCTGCGGCTTGGCAATTATATCAATAATTGTAGGCGCTGTAGTTTCCGCAACGCGTAAATAACTGACATCATGGCAAAAAGCACACCAGAAATCAATTCAAGTTCGACGGCGGACATCGCGTTCCTCCTGCTTTGCTACTTCCTGATGACAACTACAATGAACCAGGATATGGGTCTGCAGCGTCGTCTGCCTCCTATGCCTGACAAGAGTCAGAAAGTAGAAGACCAGAAGGTTAATCGTCGTAATATCATCATTGTGAAGATTAACTCCGCAGACAGACTTCTTGCTGGTAACGAGCCTATTCATGTCAGCCAACTGAGAGACAAGATCAAAGAATTCCTCTCCAACCCTGCAAACCTTCCTGACCTTCCGGAAAAGACAGAGACCAATATAGAAGGATTTGGAAAATGTATGGTTTCAAAGGGAGTTATTTCACTTCAGAACGACCGCGGTACCAGCTACCAGGCATATATCGCAGTACAGAACGAACTTGTAGGCGCAATCAACGAACTTCGTGATGAGTGGTCTATGGCCAACTTTGGAATGAAATATCTCAAATTGGACGAGGATAGACAAGCCATCGTAAGAAAGGCAATTCCTCAGAACATTTCTGAGGCAGAGCCTAAGGATATTGCCAAAAAATAAAGGAGAATAATATGTCAAAATTCAGTAAAGGTGGAAAAAAAGGAATGCCGGGAATTACGACTTCCTCACTTTCCGATATCGTGTTTATGCTTTTGTTCTTCTTTATGGTGACAACCACAATGCGTGAGACTGAAAACAAAGTTTCCGTGGTTCTTCCAGAGGCAACAGAAGTTGCAAAGCTTGAGAGAAAAGACTTGACTTCATACATCAACATCGGTACTCCTGTAAGACATCTTCAGGCTCAGTATGGTAACGATGCACGTATCCAGCTCAACGACTCTTTCAAGAACACTGACGAGATCCGCGACTTTATTGCAGCCGAGCGCGATGCGATGAGCGAAGCAGACAGACAATTTATGACCGTAGCCATCAGGGCTGACGAGAATGTGAGAATGGGTATTGTAACAGATGTAAAGCAGGAGCTTCGCAGATGTTCAGCACTCAAAATCATGTACTCAGCAAGAAAAACAGCAGAATAAGACTCTGCTACACAATACGCAATTAAGGCGACTCACACGAGTCGCCTTAATTGTTTTGTTTTAATCCCCTAACAGATTATCTGGTAATAACAGAACACCTGCAAAAGTATCTGTTTCGGAATAAATTTCGAAACGCAGCCCCCCTAAGCACACAAACGGTTGTCATACGCTCTGTGCTGTCAATTATCGTACTTAGCGGTAACAAGAAGAATACCTCTGAGCACAGCGACACGCCCTGGAGTGTTCAGAATGCCCACTTGCGTGCTCGAAGGTCAAGGAAAGAACTGAGCTTGACTGTGATCCAAGATATATCAGGTAATAAACAACCACTACCAACTAATAGCTGCCACTACCTAGTACTACCTCAGACTCATAAGTTCGATGACAAAAAATGGACTTCAATAGTTTTGAAGAATAATAACATTTGAAAATTTATTCACAATCACTGATTGAAAAGCCTGTCAAGTAGCGCAGCGCGCTGATAGGTAAGTTTGCGTATACGCTCAATCTCTTCCGGATAAGTCTTTGCAGGAAGTTTTGCCTCATTGCTGTACTGATAATTAAACTTCCAAACGGTGAAGTTGGCATCAATTGCCTTAGCAGCTTCAACGGGTATTGTATCGAGTATTCTGTCAGTTGCAGCCAAAAGTTCATTCTTCTTCGAAGCCCAACGTTTTGCAACAAATGCACGGAAAGTCTCATCTCTCCAAAAATGTTGGAACCAATCATCATACATACCAGCATTCATCCAGAAGCCACCGTGAATCATCAGACTTGACATAGGAGGGTATTCTCCGTGCGGGACACGCCGCTCATTATCCCAACCTTTGTCACAATCCCAAATAGGTCCGAAAAACAGTTTATCTACCCCCCTGCGCTTATACAAATAAGTACTTGTATAACCATCCATATCCTGGGCGAGTTCCTTTACAATAATATAATCGGCCAATGTCTTTTCATCAAACCATTTTCTCCAACCTGTTTCAGGATTCTTGAAATTACTGCTATATAAAGCGTTTTCTGCAGCACCGATGAAGTTTGTTATATAATCATACTGAGCAGGATCATAATCGTCATCCTCGGGGTATTTATATGTGAATTTGACACCCTTTCTCGGAGAATAGTGATTACCCTCGTGAATGTCTGCTTCAATGATATATCCTCCTGTAATCTTGGCAGGATCATTACCATCGGCTTTTTTCAATTTTTCAACCTCTATGCGCCCCTTTTTCCTCTGCATCTGGTCACTCAGCTGGAATACTCCCAAATATTCACCATCGAGATGTTTTGTCTGATGTGTATCGGAATAGTAATAATTTCCTGTAAAATAAACATTTACCAACTTGGAGCAAGGTGTGAAATTCAAAGCCTTCTCATCGTGGTAATTCTCTTTAGAATTGAATAATATCCTGGAATATTCAAAGGCTATAAGATTCCTAATAAGGGACTTATCCATATCTTGAGCCATCAGAACCCAGCTCTTCTCACACGCGTGATTTAACCCGACAGGGCTGAAATCTTCTGTAAATTTAAGTCGGTAAGGCTTCTTTGGAAGTCCCCAAGTGGAATTTCCACGGCCTCGAACCTGAATCTTCCCTTTTTCAGCACTGTCCCACCAACCTTCGCCTGTAGAACCGGTTGTCTTGTCGTACAAATCGACATATGTATCCACATAGACATCTTTGCTGTCAATTATACGGTCTGGACGCATATAAAGTACAGGAAGTTCGCGATTTATCTGAGGGCAATTCAATGATACCCGATATGAATGTGTATCACCGTTTTCTGCAACTATGACCAAATCAAAGTCATCAGCAAAAGAAACAGCTGTCTTCCCTGAAACAACATCCTGCCCAGCAATCATCGCCTTGTGACCATTCATTGTGAAAGTCGGAACCAACATTTCCGGTTCATCCTTCTCAATCCACTTCAAATACTTAGCTGTCAAAGTATTTGTATTTTTATCCAAAGTGAACTTCACATCACTTTTCAGCTGGTTCTGTGATGCTTTCAATTCCAATGAAAATAACTCACAATCTGCGCTTTTCACACCTTGTTGAAGCAATTCCAACTCCAGATTATCACAACCGGCAGCAGTCAATACAACTTTCCCGGAACGATCTGAAGACAGGGTATTGGTTTTAAAAGACAACTCAAGGAGTTTGCTTTCCTTTTCAGATTTCACTTCTGCATCGCACCACTCAGGATGAGAAATGATGTCGACAACATCCTGATTGGTAAAAATCGGTACAGAAACATCAGAGGCATCGCTCTTGACCTCGAGATTATGAACCTCTGCGAAAAGATACGGACGTTCGGATTCCGTCATCCCTTTCTGTGTGACTTTAAGCACAACAGATTCGCAACCTGACGCAGACAAGGTAAGGCTTGCCTCACGTGAAGCCTCATCTGGATTGGCCAAAACCCAGACACGAAGAGTCTTTTTGGAATCACCTGACAAGGATGCAGCACACCACCCCTTATCAGATGATACACGCACATCATACGCCCCTGTAACATTACAAGACTGCTCAGATGGCTCATAACCAAAGACGAAATCCATCTTCTCAACCACTATACTGCCCATTTCCTGTTCACGACAGGAAAACAATCCTAAAAAAGCAGCAAATACTATAAGCAAACTCAAATATCTTTTCATATTACAAACTTATACAGAAATACAAATTTAACGATAGTCGAAGCTATATGCAATACCAATGATATGCACATAAGACTTTTCTGTCCTAATGTCAACGCCCTTTATAGTAACTTTATCTTTTTTATAATCAATATTGACATCCTTTCCAAAGCCGACATCAAGCCTATAATAAAAATCAAGATATGAGCGCCTTGTCAATCTCCATTTCAAACCTATCCTATTCCTGATTTCCTCAATATAATTACGTTCTATATAGCGGGGAACATTCAACGTATTCGACATTTCTACCGACAGATACGGATAGATTGGATGGCGCCTGGAGGCATATTCCACATAAACCCTTGAACGAAGCAGCCACTGTGGACTTACCTTCTCAAGCGGATCATATTCCAAGGTCCTGAAAGTCGCCAAAGCACGTTCACGCAATGAAAACTTCCACTGACCGACAGGAAGGATTCCAGTCACATCCGCATAAGCGCGATGCCTTAAATCCCAAAACTTCCTGTAACCTGTTTTCTTCTTTCCATCGTGCCATATCGACATAAAAGTGTAACCTACTCCAGCCTTGAAGTATTCGATTGGCTTGTATGAGAAAGAGCCTGTAAGATAATTTCTGTCAAAAGCCCTGAACGAATCTTTGAATCTTGTACTATTCTCTATACCAAAAGACAGGTGACGGGTAATCTTGAAATCAAATTCAAGTTCCAGACGTCCAGTAAGATCGTTTGTAAGAGTGTCTGATTGAGTTATCTGAGGTTCAGAAGCAGCAGCCTCCATCATAGTGAAGCCTGACAGCAAAAGCACTGATATAAATCTATATATTTTCACGGAAATCTCTGAGTTTGTCTATATTTTCAATGGAACTGTATCCATCTTTGCCAATATAATAATGAACTTTCACTAAAGCTACATCTCGTAGAAAATCAATGTGTCCGATTTCAACTTTCTCAATATCAAGTCCTGTTCGTTTTGATAAATCGGCAATCATCTCATCGCGTTTTTCTGGTACTATAAGGTCGATTTTCTCGTATAGGACAAGTTTCATAGCTGTACGTCGGAAAAGTCTGCGGCTCTCGAGTGCGGCTATCAGTCCGATAAGGAGAAGATTTGTGAGCACCAGCTCTGAATACGACACAGTCATAGCAAGACCATTCATAACAGAAATACCGATAATGACAAACAGATATGTCATTTCCCTTATCGGCACAGTTTCGGTCCTATACCTGATCATCCCAAAGATAGCAAAAAGACCCAATGTAAAGCCTATCTGCATACTAACATTTTCCATCAGGAAAATGAGTAGAAACATAGTTGCACTGAAAATAAGAAAAGTGAAATAATAATCTTGCCTCTTACTCTTGGGATAATAGCAGAAATGAACTATAATCCACGAAACAAGCATTGTAAAAGCAAAACGGAAAAGAAGATGTATGATGCTCACCGGCTCGAAAACAGGAACACCAAGAAATTGCAGCGCTGAGTAGTCCAGCCCTCCATAAGTCTGGCCTATTTCTGTATCTATTGCCGCGAAACCAGTACTGAGAGTATCAGCGGCAGTTGTCAGAATTTCTTGTAACATATTTAGGTTATTTTAGTTATATAGCGTAGTTTACATTTAAATCTGTTCTTCTTCACATCCGGATCTGTAGCAGCAACCCCAATGCAGTATTTACTTATCTTCCGGGGATGTATCCGAAGATCACATAGAAGCCTCTTCATATCTGATGGCTTGGAACCGTCCTGTTTCAGTTCGATGATTGCAAGTCCAGGCCAGAATGCCTTCCTTCCAGTGCGGATATTTTCAAAAACCAAAGACATATCGATGGTTATTCTCTCCGTTTTAGCTCTGTTGACAAGCGTGATTCTGCTGAACGAGGTTTGCAAAGACGGAGACAATCTGGAAGCATCATAGCCGGTTCTGTGTCCCACAAATTCAAGCACATTATCATCTTCCATACAATCGGAGAACAGATTCCGTGACATCTGGCTGCGTACCTTGACCGTACGGCCTTTGTTGCTTTTGTTCTTTATCTCAATGAAAGTAAGCCCCGAAGACATATATGTCCTTGCCCTTATCTTCTGCCTTCTGAGTTTTCTGTCGTGATGACGGATATACATATCCAGAGAATCAGTATCATAATACAAAGTCTCATATTCCGAAATCAGACTGCCATCCACAGATTGGACAAGGTAGCCGTCCGTACACAAGGACAAAAGTTCCGCGATTTTGGAAAGATTGGTGATGTACTTTGTATCTACCCGGTTCATCAGCCTAACATTCTGCATCTCAGAAAGCCCTATCGGCTCCATTTTTTGCAAAAAAGTCTCAATCTCCCCCATTTTTTGCTGATGCATCTGAAAAAGTGTATGAAAAGACCTTTATCGAATACAACTTACCGTTAGGCAGATAATTGTATTGCTTCTTCTTTGTACCGTCCGGGTTATACTCATACTTGCGGATTCTCACCGGCTTGTTGCGGTCGTTGTATACAACCTCTACAGATACCTTTCCGGTCGTTTCATCATAGGCAGTAGTCACGCGCTCAACCTGACCATAGGTAGCATACTCGATTTCCTCAATCTTTCGTCCTTGGTCATCATATACGGTAAGATGATCCAACCACTCAGATTTGCCTCTGGAATCCGTATTGAATTCCCTTACTGTAAGATTCTTTCGTTTTGCCCTTTTTGCAAGAGTCTCAGGAGAGACTTGAGCGGCAACAAGCAAAGGAAACAAAATAAAAGCTGTTAGAATAATAATTCGTTTCAAGGTTATTTATAAGGTATGATTAGAAAGCCTAATAAAGGCAAGTTTATAAATAAAAAAACTCCGTAAGGAGAAATGAATGGATTTGGAATTTCTAACAATTTAGGATGCAATTGCTGATAATTGCAATCACACCCTAAAAAGTCAATCATTCTTGTCTGAAAAATTATTTCTTATAGTTAGACTGTACCCACTCGATACCTGGAGTTCCAAGAGGATAATTCTCAACTGGGTCATACTTAACATCTTTCTCACCATAGAGAGGATATTTTGGATCTACGAGGTTCTCGATGGTATCTCCTGCTCCGGTAAATTTCCAGTAAGCATACAGTCCTTCACTCTTAGGGTCTACATCGTAGAAATGGCCCGGAGCCTGAAGTTCTGACTCTGTCAACGCGCGGTCCCAAATTCTAACCTCTGAAATCATACCGTGGAAATCCCTGCTGGCATCGAATGAGTATCCAATCCAGAAGCACTTTTCATTATCTGTTCTCTCTGCATAATTCCAAGGCATTGTGATAGGAACTCTTGGAAGCATACCAGCTTTTATTTCACCGACTTTCCTTCCGTCAAGATAGAGAGTAGCTTTACCTGACTTGAAGAATCCAGTTCCCTCAGTAGTAAAGGTCAAAGCAACGTGGTACCAGGTTTTAGTATTAAGATATGCTCCACTGATAGAACCTTTGGTTTGATTTCCAAGAACAACGTTGAACTGATCCATACGACCTGAATCCCCTAATCTAAGAAGGAACATATTCTCAATACCCATAATAGTCATAACCTGACCCTGAGTCTTATTGATATCCTCCAGATAGAGCATACACTCATACGTAAGTTCTGCTCTGTTGTTCATACTATCAAATTTAGGGAAAAGTCTGTTTCCAGTAAGTTTAGCAGCAAAAGTCGCATCTGCAGTAGCCTGAACGACTGTCAATACGCGTGTAACAGCCTCTGTACCTATACCAGGATTTTTCTCTGTCAAAGTAACAGATGTAGTTCTTGACTCATCTGTTTGAGCTGCTTTAAGTTTAACAACTCCAGACTCAACAGAAACAACTTCCAACCAAGTATCTTTGGCTTCTGCTGTAAACTCTACATTAGAGGTTACTTTAACGTCCATCTCCTCGCCTTCTGCTTTAATCTGAATGCCATCTTTCTCAACGATAATAGAAGACTTAGGAAGTTGTGTTATTGTAACAGGATCAGATGTTACATCTCCGCCTTTCACAGTCACAGTTGCAGTTCTTGATGCTTCTAATTCGTTCTCAGATGCTACAAGAATAACCTCAGCACCATTTTCTACATCACCACCGGTGATTACCTTCTTAGTAAGCCAACCTGCAGGTTCAGCAACGATTTCAACATCAAGTGCATCATACTGAAGTTCCGATGTCACAAGGACCTTATAATCCTGACCGACATACCCAAGAACTGGTTTTTCATCAGAAGTCACTGTTATGACAACAGGAGGAGCCTGGTTATATTCAATAGTGTACTCTGCAGTTTTCTCACCAACAGTGAAAATAAATATTGCAGTTGATGTCTCTGAAATCTGAGCCTTATCCACAGTGAATGTTACTTTCGCTCCGTCCTCACCCTCGGTTACATCAGGTTTTACCCAAGCATAGCCGCCTTCCTGTTTTGGAGCAAGTGTCCATTTGGTTGAGCTGACAACCGTAGTCTCGGAAGTAGTAACATCTTCTTCACTGTTGAACACAGCCTTTGAAGAAGAAAGCATAATCTCATCAGGAAGTTTGTTCATAGCAGCAAGGGTTACCTTAACCTCTGTAGTTGCCTTGCCTGCTGTGAAGACAAAAGAAAAAGTCTTTTCTTTTTCTTCGTCATTCAATTTTGCTACTGAGAACTTGACCACTGCATCTGTCTGACCGCTTGTTACAGACGGTTCAATCCACTCGCAAGGTTTTCCGTCTGCCGTGGCAAGTGTCCAGTCACACGAACTTTGAACAACTACGGCACGTCCGGCACCGATTTCGTTCTTCAATGTAAGTTTTTCCGGAGTTACGGTTATCTCGTCCGGTTTCGCTGCCGGTTCATCCTGCGGCTTCTCTTCGCAAGCGGCAAATGTAGCCATTGCCGCAAGCGAGAGAGCTATTGTCTTGAAAAATTTCATTTTGCTCTGTATTTAGTTTTAAGTGTATTATTTTCCCATTTCGTAGCGTGTAGGGTCAAAACCCCTGCTGTTCTTGGTGTAGTAGTGTGTAGGGTATTTCACCTTCATTCCTTTATAGAATGCTCTTGATGCATCATTGAATCTGTCGATTGAACCCTTTGTCTTGATGGTATTTGTCGAACTTCTGTCATCAGGATTATATCCGAACCACATAGCCCAGCCATATCCTTCATCCATAATTCCGTTATTTACATAACCTCTCATAAGACCGCATTCATAAGAGAAACCTGCACAGTTCTTCTTTGTCATACCTGAGTAAGGAGTACCCTTTCCACCATAGTCAGGAACATTTAGCATAATGAACTCATCTGGAGTATGGCGGGTCTGATCCTCGTGATCGGTAACAATCTGACCACAGTTAAGACCATACTGATATACGATAACACCAGTCTCCCACTCACCTTTTACAGCCAGATCCATCTGTTTCTTCATCTGATATGCAAAATAGCTTCCATTTGCCCTTGGGTTCTTCCAATAATCAGACATCTGTCCATAAGATCCACCTGAATGATCAACATACTCTTCATCAAGGAAAACACCGTCGAAATGACAACGTTTCACAAGATTTCCAATCTCTTCTCCAAACTTCTTACAACCTTCATAAGAAAGAGTAGTTATACCGGCCTGAGTATGGTGAGGCATAATACCCATATATACTTTGAGACCTGCATCACGAAGAGGCTGAATATAAGTTTCCCACTCATTTACAACTTGTGCAATATTTGTATTGCAAACCGGTTCTCCAGTTCTTGCATTAAAACGTACGCTCTGTGTTCCATTGTCCCAAGCGATGTTACCAGAGAAAAGAACAACTGCATCAAAGAATAGAGAACCGTCTTCAAATTTTGTTTCAAGGGCGTTTAGAGGATTACAGTCATTGATTTCAAAACATACAAGGTTCTTGATTGGCTTGTCGTTCATCTTCTTGATGACATAGTTTACCCTCTTTGATTTTGGAGTGAAGCCGATTTTATCGGAATTCTCGGTAACTACAAGAGGAAGAAGATATTCTGTCGCATAATTTATAGAACCGAAATTGTTGGTGCTTGTGATGTTGATTTCGAGATTTGTCTCAGACTCGGTTTTTCCAGAAGGAACTGTTATCTTCATCAGTTCAGGAAGTTTGTAACAATCGTCCGGAAGCATTACGCACTTTTTGCCGGTGATTGCGTTGAACTCTGTGAGATATGACTCAGGTGCCAAAGCAACAGTTGCTGTGACTTCTGTATCCACTGCTTTTACAAGTGTTACCTTGAGATTCGCTACAGTACCTTCTGTATTGATTTTTGCAAGAAGGTTTGCCTGTGAAGCATTTTTATCAGCATCAAGCAAAGTAGCTGTAACTACACCAGGAATTTCCTCAGCATATGCCTCCTGACTCACCTTAATATTTACAGCTTTGGCCTCTCCTGCAGTAATCTTCACGAAGCCGCTACGTTCTGCGTCAATATTATCATCTGCAGTGAGAGTCACAGCAGTCTCGGATTTAACAGCTTTAATCCATTCCGGTGTCTCACATTCCCAAGATGGCTGGTTTGTTTCTACCTTCAGTTCTACAGGCTCATTACCATTAGCCTTAAACTCTATTGGGGTAATAGGGCTTACACTTAAAATAGCCATACCCTCTTCAGCAACGTCCTGAATTACAGTTACAGAAACAGTCTCGGCATTACCGGCAGAGAAAACAATTTTACCAAAACGCTGAACCTCGGTATCTGGATTGTCTGCTGCATTAACTTTCAGAGTAGAGCCTGATTGCTCTGCAACAACCCACTTCGGAGCTGAATATTTCCACTCTGATACATTGGTCTTAACATTGAGAACAACATCCTCGTTACCTGTTGCCTTGAACTGGATTGCAGAAGATGGCGTCACAGAAAGTGTATCCTCAACTTCTTCAGCAGGCTTTTGGCACGAAGAAAAAAGAGAAAAAGCTGCGAAAAGGGATGTAAACCCAAACGCAAGAGATTTAGATATTTTCATCATTTATTATGGTTATTAATTATTCTATTAATGTAGACGAATAACAACACATTGCCTACACATTTTTCTCAACAAATTTATTTTATAGGCAAATCTACCGGATACCATACAAAATCGTGATCGGCTGTAAGATCATTGTTATTACCAGACCAATCTTTAATCTTACTTCCTTTTCCTTCGTTGAATTTCCAATAAGCCACCAAAGAATCCGGGAAAAGCTGTGAATCCGCATCTGGATAAAGTTTGTAAAAATGAGACTCGGAATTGATTTCCTCTTCTGTCAAAGCCTTGTTCCAGACACGAACTTCCGACATCATACCGTTGAAACTTCTATCCTTGTCATATGAATAACCGATCCAAAAACAACGAGGCTTGCCATCTGACTCATCTGAATGAGGGACCTTAAAGTTAATAGCTTTGATTGGCACTTCTATTTGACTATCATCTGCGGCTTTACATATACCTTGCTGCCTAAGTTTACCATTGAGATATATCTTTATTATACCTCCGTCTGGATGTTTTTCACCTCCCTCAAAAGTTACAGCAAGATGATACCACTGGTCGGCCTTAAGTTGCATATTTGCAGCAGTAATATTACCACGGAAAGTCTTCTGTTCTTCATTCTTGTAAGCCCAAGCAATTTGAATTTGATTTCCAGCCAAACCTGCATCACCAGAGCGGATAAGGAAATGATCTTCCACACCCATTATAGTATGAACTTGACTTTTATTGTCAAAAGCGTGACCAAGAAGCAAGCATTCAAAAGTAAAGTTCTCCATATTTTCTACCTTGTCAAATGCTCCCCACTCAGGCCAAGCACAATTTGATTGCATTTCTGCTACAACATTAACTAAAGCAGCCTTACGGACAACGAAATACATAGTCTTTGCCCTTGCAAGAGCATCTATGCCTTCCGCTTCAATACTGACAGGCAAAACATATCTTTTGCTATAATCAAGTCCTTGCCCCTCCCTGAGTTTATTGAACTTCAGAGAAATATCTCCAGTAGATACATTTCCAGATTTTATAACTCCTTTCAACTCAGACAAATCATAATGTTCTGCCGGAAGCAACTCTGCTTCTTTATCATAGTATGCTTCTCTATATGTATTCAGAAGTTCAGGTGAATTTATAAATCTGATTTCTATATCTTCTGAAAGAGGTTGGGCAACAGAAACAGCAATAGTTTTCGTAACACTTTCAACGTTCTCGTCAACAGCGACTCGCACCTCATTCCTAAGATTTTCAGCATCAATGAACATTTTGTTATCAAAGCTTCCTTTATCTCTCTGACAGCCTGCTACAGAAGCACATACTGCGAATGTATATACAAAATATCTGACAGCTGCAGGAAGTGCTGATATGAATTTAGTCTTTATCATAATCATTTCAGTTTTGTTTAGAAGCGAATACACCTATAGCACGACGGACATTCACGAAACTTCCGAAATGAATAGGTTTTTCGTTCTTTATATCATTTTCTGCAAAATAGTTCTCATTAAAATAGTCATCCGCAGCATTGGAGACAACAAGACCTAAAACTTTATAAGGTTCATACTCCTGAATATCCTTACTCAATATATTCCGCGCTGCCTTATAGGCAGAATCACCAAACTGCTCCGGGTTATCTGCATTAGGGACAGTAACTTCCAGCAAAAGCTTATTCTTATATGGTATTTGTGACATATGTGCATTAATATGAGCAATATAACTTGGAGTTCCGCTCTGACCGCCCAAAATCAATACCATATAATCACACATACTGAGCACCTGTTTGAAATCCTTCAATAATGCAATATTTCCTCTCAATACAAGTATAGCATCTATGTGAGAAAGTTTCCAGGAATTTACTGCATTCATAAACGCATCCCTTGCTATAAAACCTTCTTTTGTAGAATTAAGACTTTCGTAAGAAACAAGAACGCCTTTAAATCCAAGGTCTGAACACAAGGCAAGCTGTTTCTCGGCATTCTGTTTAAAAAAAGCTTTACACTCTTGCTCGGTAGGTTCTGGCTGTCCTGCATCTGCCCTACTGTTTTTCAAATCGAGCCAAAGATTTTCTGCAATAGAAAAGTCTACGTGAGATATCACCTTTGTTTCCTTTTTGGCCTCAACTACCGCAATTTCTCCAACTATTTCAGGGTGAAGTCCGGCCGGTGAATTCACGCAAATGAAATCCGCACTATCAGGCATTGACATAATACGCTGCGACTGAGAAGCTGGAAAATCTGAAGTTCCATCCATCATAAGAAGAGTTATATTATGACTACTTTTCTTATATTTTTTAACCCCTTGAAGATAAGCCTCATAGCCCTCTGGATCTGCTTGTTCAAAAGGGACACGGGTGTAATCCAAATTCTTCGGTTCTGTCCACTGGCAAGCAGATATGGAGGCAGCAACAATGGCAAGAAACGCGGCTTTAATATATCTTGTTTGTGTCATATTCATATAATAATTTACAGATGACTATTTAAATTCTTTGCAATCCCACCAGAGTCTGGTGTTCATATTGTCATTGCCACCAAGAAGATTAAGTGCCAAACTGTAGTTTTCAGCATTAGCCGTCTTCTCTGTTTCTGGATACGGCATTCGTCTTGCACCCATCTTATCATCAACCCTATTAACACCTAAACTCTTGTTTCCAGCCTCGGAAGCAGGGAAAAACTTAGGATATCCTGTACGTCGGTGGTCTGCCCAAGCTTCATTACCTAGATGATAGTTGGCAATCCATTTCTGTATAATAACTCTTTCTTGTTTCTGATCAGCGGTTGCAGCATCATCCCATTTTACAGACAAGTTAGTAAGAACTCCTGACGCACCGGTACCTCCCGGAGGGGTAAGATAAGTAACAGAAGCTTTACTATCATTAGAAATATAGTCATTATATCTATCTGCGACCCCATATTGTTCAAATGAAAGACGTATACCTTCATTATAATAGTCTTCTGCCGAGCCATCGATAAACCCTAAAACAGCCGCCTCAGCCTTAAGGAATGCAACTTCCGCTGCATTCATCCAAATCAATGGAGCATCCGCAGTAAGATTAACACCTGAATATTTTCTACCCATTGTTGTAAGGGCTGGCTTCACCTCACTGATAAGAACGCCCACATAACGATGTTCCTCTCCGGCAAATTCTGATGGTATGAAATACTTTTCACGACGTGGGTCATTATAAGCATTCATATAAGATACAATTTCAGCAGCTGCGTGAGTATCTCCACCAGTTACACAACCTTTCGGCTGATTATACTTAACTGCTGTATAAATCGGATTTCCTTTATCACCGAAAGCAATTGCATTAAGAAGTGCATTATCTGCATTGGAAGTCATAAGTCCTATTTCATTAGTCATAATAGGAGCAAGCAACTCTCGCATCTTATCCTTGTATTCCGGAGTATAGCAGACACGCATAGCCAATCTCAATTTTAGGGAATTAGCAAACTTACACCATTTATCAACGTTACCGCCAAATACAGGATCAGCATTTGCAGACACAGACTCTCCGCGGTGTTCCGTCAATACCTTTACAGCTTCATCGAGTTCCTCGAACATTCTGCCATAAACATCCTTCTGTGAATCATATTCGACTGCCAGTTTTTCTCCAACAACAATTTTAGAGTAAGGTATCGGTCCATATGTATCTGTAACTCTATGCATAGCAGCAACTTTTATAACCTTTGCCATTGTAAGAATTACTTCATCATCAGTAATCTTTTCCAATTCCGCAAGGTTCGAATAAAGAGTAGGTATAATCCTGTCACTGGCCATAAACACACGTGTCCAGTCATCTTTTGGATTAAAATTATCAATAGTCCTATCAAAAGCACCAGTCGTAGAATAATATCCACCCATAGGTCCTCCAAGAAGACAGTCGGTAAACTGAGCAGTATTCACATCCGTAGAGATGACAGTACCACATAAAGCAGAAATTGCAGCACCAACATTATACCCATCAGTACCCATCTGATCTTTATTAACCTCAAACGGATTTGTATTGATATTTAGGTAGTTACCGATACATCCTGTTGCTAACATAGAAGCAACAGCAAGCGAAACTCCTGATTTTAGAATTATCTTTTGCATCTCAAATAATCTTAGAAAGTGATTCTCACGTTAAATCCGAAATTGCGCAGGGCAGGCATCATAAAGTGGTCTATACCCTGATAATAGTTTCCTGTAGTCGCAATGGACTCCGGATCGAAAGGAGCCTTGTTGTAAATCATCCAAAGGTTGCGGCCGACTAAAGAAAGATTCAGTTCGCACACATCTTTCAACATCTTGCGAGAGAATGTATAACCGATGGAAGCCTCCTGAAGTCTGACGTTAGTCGCAGAATATGTATATTCCTGAGGCAGAGATGATGAACCGCCTACTACAGAATACCATTTATTGGCATCAATCAGGTTTTCACCACCATTAATGAGCACTCCACCGGCATCACGAGCAGCAGCTGAAGCTTCGGAAACTCCATAATAATCCAAAATTGCCTGTGTACTTGAATATACCACACCGCCAATTCTTGCAGTTATAAGGAAACCGAAATTAAAACCGCCAATCCTGAAATCGTTTCTCCAAGCCATATTTGCCTTAGGAAGAACACTTCCGAGCTTTACATACTCGTTAACATCCTGAATAGACTTGACACCAACAACTCCATCACTATTAACATATATCTTGTCATTAGAGTCATACATAAAGTCACTCAAAGAATACAAATCTCCTAATGTGCCACCTTCTTTCAATAAGAAATGTGCTTGTCCCAGACCTTTCATATCGAGCAAGTCAACACTAAACTTTTCGCCTGTTGCCATATTTGTCACATCCTTTGCAAGTGACATTATCCTATTCTGGTTTGCAGACAGAGTATAGTTGGAATCCCAACGGAATTTGCCCCAATCCTTTCCGAAACCAAGAGAGAACTCTACTCCCTGGTTCCTAACATCACCAGACTGAATGAAAATCTCAGAAGAACCTGAACCAGTAGATATCTGAGGATTGAAAGTCTGGTTGAGAGTATTAGTATGATAGTAAGTCAAGTCCATATTGAACCACTTGAGGAATCTCATTGACAAACCGAACTCAAACGAATTGGTAAGCTCCGGCTTCAAATCATACATCGGATACTGAGTCTGGATATTCCAACTCAATCCGCTTGAATTCCATTTATACTGAGGGTTGGCAATATATCTCTCAAATGCAGTACCCACAGATGCGTAAGAACCACGAATCTTGATATACTCCAGATTCTCCGGCATATTAGGGATAATTTCAGAGAGAACAACAGAAAGTCCTACTGAAGGATAGAAAAATGACTTCTTGTTGGAGTGAGGTCCTGCCAACTGTGAAGGCCAGTCATTACGTGCTGTAACTGTAAGGAAGTAAGTGCTTTTGAAGCCTACCTCGGCTGAACCGAAAACAGACTGAGTCTGCTCTCTCCATCCCTCCTGAAGTCTTGTTGTTTTCTTTGAATTACTAAGATTTTGAACATTAAATACATTGGCAAGGCCTGGCTTTTCATCGGTAATCAAACCATCAGCAATAGGACCTCTATTTTTAAGGGCATAATAATTCATATCTGAAATAGAAGCACCGATATTAGCCTGCAAAGACCAATCATCACCGAATCTCTTGTTAATATTCAGCAATACATCGGCATAAATCTGACGGTCTTTCATCTCGCTTACACCATAGAGACCATTATTGGAAAGTTCTGTAAGCTGAGGAAGTGTAGAAGCATAAAACTTCTCCGTATAAGAAGTTACAGAGTTGTCAAGTCGCACGCGTCCGGAAACATTCAGCCAGTCAAGAATATCGTATGAGAGCGAGGCATTGAACATAAAACGATCCTTACGATTCTCACGGAGATTCCTGTAGTTGATCCAATATGGGTTCTGCATTGTCATACCAGCGTCACCTACAGGCCAATACTGTTCCGACAATTTTCTTACAGGATTATATCTTTCGTACATACGAACGGCATCCCAATCATTTCCTCTCGGAAAAAGGTAAGCTCCGACAAGAGGGTTATTGTAAGTACCCTGATTGGTCATATTACGGTCTTTCTGAAGAATATAACTTGCTCCGAAATCAAGATGCATCTTGTCTTTGAGGAATGATGTAGTATTACGGAAGGTGAAATTATAACGATGATAACCGTTGTTAGGCACAATACCGTATGAATCTACTGCAGAACCGGAAAGATAGGTCTGATTTTTATCTGTTCCCGTTGATACTGAGACACTTTCAGTATGTGTTACACCTGTCTTGAAATAGTCCTTGGCAGGGTCATACTGAGGATTATTGTATTGATTCATCTCAGTTCCCCAGCTTCTGTCGATGGAACCGATTGAAGAATTGAGGTCTCCTGTTCCGTAACGGTTCTGGAATCTTGGCAAAACAAACGGATTGATGACTTCCACGCCTGCTGATGCTGTAACAGTCAGTTTTCCTGCCTGTCCTTTCTTGGTAGTCACGACGATTGCTCCATTGGCTGCATCGGAACCATAAAGAGCAGCTGCAGCTGCACCGGTAAGCACGGATATTGACTCGATATCTTCAGGGTTAATATCAGCAATCGGGTCAGAAGAGCCCTGAGACGCAAATTCAGTACCTGCATCACGCGCTGTCGTATACATAGGGACACCATCTATCACATACAACGCATTTGAAGACTGGCTGATAGATTTCATACCACGCATAATAACCTTGGATGCTCCACCAGTTCCGGAAGAAGAAGCATTGATATTCAGACCAGCAACCTTTCCATTAAGGGAGTTGATGAAGTTAGCATCCTTGTTCGCAGTAATCGCATCAGCATCTACCTGCTGTACATTGTAGGAAAGAGCCTTCTCGGAACGCTTGATACCGAGGGCCGTAACGACTGTGGCTTCCATCATAATAGCATCATCAGCCATTGTTACTTCGAAAACTCTTCTACCGCCTATCTTGAATACCTGGGAAGTATATCCCAAGCAAGAAAATTCGAGGATGGAATCATCCATTCCTGCCGGAAGCGTGAATGAGAATTTTCCATCGATGTCAGTACCTGTGCCGATTGTAGTACCTTTGACGATAACTCCGACTCCTATAATAGGAATGCCGGAAGCATCGACAACTGTTCCCGAGATTTCCGAAGGTTCTCCGGGAACGGTCTTTTTTACGGCTTTTTTAGAAATGATAATGTGTCCGGACTCAATCTGATAATCCACATTTATGCCAACGAAAAGCGCATCCAAAGCATCCTCCAGTTGTGCACCTTTGACGCTCAAGTTTACTTTTTCAGTGACATCCACATCTTTGTTAACGAAAACGCAGTTTGTCTGCTTTTCAATCTCTTGCAGAACCTGCTCAAGACGCACACCCTTCATATCAATAGTCACTTCCCATTTGACCTGGGCAAAAGCATTCACTGATGTGAAGACTGCTATCAAAGCGGCCAGCAACAGATTTCCAACTTTAGAAATTGTTGTCATATTAAATTAAATATTGATTATAGTCTTGTTTTTCCTGCCCGGAAGCAGAAAATTGGTTATTATCTTATGCAATTATCTCTCTATATATACCTATCTACCTTATTATTATAGTGTTGGAATTATTATCCTTTTCATAAGTGAATGTTCCCCCTGTCTGAAGTATACGCAACGCAAAATCAAGTCCCTCAGACACCTTGATTTTTCCTCCCAGGAATCCAAGTTCCGGCATCGTATCACGTTCTACAACGATATCAACACCGTACATAGACTCCAGGCGACAAAGAACTTCCTTAAAATCAGCATCACAAAGACTGATGAACCCATCTGTCCAACAAATGGCATCTTTCGCAGAAACCTTGGTGACCACAAGACGATTGTTTACAAATCGCACCATTTCATCTGGATTCAGTATCACCTGATCCCGATGCTCACCCATCGTACTGACCTTGACTTTACCATCTACAAGAGTTGTCGTAAAATGTCCGTTGTCGGAATCCGAATGCACATTGAATTTAGTACCGAGAACTTCAACTTCAGTAGCATACCCTTCCACTATAAAAGGATGATTCTTATCGTGTGTAACTTCAAACAACGCTTCCCCTTCAAGGCTGACCCTCCTCTGGTCTCTTTTGAACACCATAGGATATTTCAAAGTAGAACCGCCATTGAGATGTATCCTGGAACCATCAGGAAGAGTCATCGCCATCATCTTGCCGTCAGGAACCTCTATCACGTTCATCTGTGAGGACATTCTCTGGTAAGTCACCTCCTTTTCCAACATCATTCCACCGAAACCGGTCAAAACAACAACAGCCACAGCTGCAGCATAGCGGAAAATCCTGCTCCAAACAGGAGAAAAGGTCATCTTTGATTTTTCTTTACCGGCAACAGAATCCAGAACCAATTCATCGTTTCTCAACAACAGGACATTGTAGAGAGCGTGCGCAGCTTCGAACTCGTTCCTGGCCTGCTGACCGGAATCAAGCCACTCCTCAATCTGGCAAAGTTCCTCTTGAGTGACTGAGTCATTAAAATATCTGAAAAGTAGTTCCTGGTTCATCAATTTTCGTGTTTTTCCCCGTCAAGGGACTTTAATTATAAT
>Tibetan_p1__coassemble_219_pt1 | contig 33681 bp, 24 predicted proteins | sample Tibetan_p1__metabat2_high_PE_033 | metagenome-assembled genome bin Tibetan_p1
ATATGTGATATTATTGTATTTCTCTTCCTCTGTTATTGAAAGAGTCATAGAGTTATTCTTGATTTCAATAATATCTAAGGTTACTGTTTCGGAGTTGCTTGTAATCATCAGTTTTTCCCCCATAATCACCCAGGTCATTTCTGAAGTTTCTGTCACTCCTGTTTCTTCGTAACTGATCAACTGTCCGTTGCCATTGGATTTGAAATTGAAGCCAATATACCATCCGGTACAGTTTTCTGACTTTTCAGTGACGAGTTTGTCTGACTCGTACAATTTCGCGTTAACGCTGGTGGACTGCCATTTGCCAACGATGTTTTTCTCGTTCATTTTCTCCTTGGAACAAGAGGATGATGCAAAACACATTAGGACTACAGTGGCGAGTCCCATCAAGACTTTAATGATTCTGTTCATATACAATTAGTTAGTTATTAGTTATAATTGTGTTGTTGGTTATGCACAAATATACTGTTCCATCAACTGATTTCCAAATTATTCACAAATAATAGCAGTCGGGAGATGTTTTTTTAGTGGAGATTGACGTGAAAGCTCTTCAGTTTCCCTAACCTCCGAGCACGAAAAACCGCATACTGTAGCACTGTAGGCCTGTCACCGTGCTCGCTGGTATTCTTCTTGTCACCCCTAAGCACGATAATGGGACTCACAGAGTGTATAACCGAGGTTTGTGTGCTTAGGGGTTTGCGTTTCGAAATCGTAAACTACTTTTGCAGGTGATTCGTGATTCGTGTTGAAAGTTTATACCTTGCTTATATCTAAGGAAAGTAAAAAGCCTCTTAATCAAGCGATTAAGAGGCTTTTTTAGTACCCGGAGCCGGGGTCGAACCGGCACATCCTTTCGGACATTGGTGTTTGAGACCAACGCGTCTACCGATTCCGCCATCCGGGCTTTTGCAATTCGGAACATCTATGATGTTTGAATCTGCTGAAATGGTAGTCCAGCGATTGAGGATGCAAAGTTAGTCGTTTTTCCGGTAACTGCAAATAAACTTTTAAAAATCTGCCTTTAATAGGATTTATTATCCTGTTTAAAGGCAGATTTGCAGCAATTTTCTAATATCCCGGAGTCTGTACCATATCCGGATTCATATTGGCTTCGAGTTCTGAAGTAGGGATAGGCATAGCATAATTTCTGTCCTTCCACATTATCTTCGTCTTTGAAGCTCCCGGACCAGATACAGTTTTGTAGAAGTCTGCCTCTTTCTGTCCGAGTTTCAAGCGGCGCACGTCTTCCCACCAGCGCATCTCACCGAATAGTTCCGCCCATCTCTCATATAGAATAGGGTCATTTGCAAGATGGTCTCCTTCAGGGGCTTTTGTCCTGTCTGACAATGATTTGTAGTCAACAGGGGATGGGCTCTCCACAGGGAATCCGTATGCTCTGCGGTGAACTTTGTTCACATATTCGAGAGCAACATCCGGCTGACTTTCTTTCAACAGCTCTGCATACATCAGATAGATGTCCGGCAGACGTATAAAATATATGTTGTATCCTGCAATGTTTTTTGTTACCTGGGCGAGGTGGCCGTCGAGGAAGTTGTATTTTCTGACAGGCCATCCGTAGAAAGTTTCCGGATCGTTTCCTGTAGTCGGGCTCATCTCCCACCATTTTCCGAATTCCACCTGTGCTACCTTCCTGTATGCGTTGTTGCCTTCCATTACCATCTGTACCGAATCTACAAAAGGCTGGAGAGCACATACAAACAGCCTTGGATCAGCCCATTCGGCATAGTTGTATTCAGGAGTTCCAAGTTTTTTTCTGTATTCCAGCTGCTTGTCCATATACTCTTTTGAAAGATAGTACTCCTTTGTTCCCTTGTCACCGTCTTTGGAGCACAATACGCCATTCTTTACAGATAGAGGTGTCGGGTCTTTATATCCGAATCGTGCGATATTCCTGTCGTGCATATACTGGTTGCCGTATGACATAGCTGTTCTTGTGCCGTCCGGTGCCAGGCAGAACGGAGGGAAATAAAGTGACAGGGTAGAGCCTGTGTTTGCCGGACCATACGCGTTGCCGTTGGTCGGGTCTGCCTTGTTGCTCATTTCGTAGAACGACTCGCTGTTGAATTCGTATTCGTCATATCCGTTGAACATCATTCTGTAACGATTGAAAGACTCAAGTTTCTTTCCGCTCTGGTTGATGCAGGCTTCGAGATAATTCTTTGCCTCCTCCTTGTTTCCTGCGAAGAAATTTGCTTTGGCAAGAAATGCCTTTACAGACCAGATGTTTGCTCTGTGGATGTCAGTTTGAGTCATTATTTTCTCGGCATCTTTGAGGTCTGTAATGATGGCTTCATAGCATTTGCCGGTTTTTTCTCTTCCGACATACATTTCTTCAAGATTCTTCGGAACCTTGTTGATGAGAGCGATTCCGACTCCGTCCATATCCGGTTGTCCGTAGAGGGAGAGCATATGCCATCTGTAATAAGCCCTGAAAAACAGACACTCTGCATAATAGTTGTCCAAAGCTTCCTTTTCGCTTGCCGGAGCATTGATTTTGTATTTTTCAATCTCCTCCATAACAGAGTTGGCATAGTAGACACCCATAGAGAGTGCAGTGTAAGGGTCTGTTACCTTGTTGTTTCCTATTTTCACTTCACCGGACAGAATATCAATCCACCCTTGGTCTGTATGGAACTGAAGGTCGATGGTGTGGTCAATGCAGTACATTACGTAGCCAGCCCAATAGTTGCCGAGGAAGCACCAGTGATGCTGTGCTCCGTAGACAGAGTTTACCAGCAGGTCGATATGTTCGATTTTCTTCGGAAAGTTACCGGGAGAAAGTGAGTTCGGGTCTTCAAGGTCAAGGAAGTTCTTGCACGAGCACAAGGAAAGTGTTATGAAGACTCCTGCTATCGCTTTTTTTATATTGTTGATTTTCATCTTTTTATCTATTATTGTTTTCCTGTAAAAGCTTACTCGCTTTGTTGCTGTTGGGACACGGGGCTGATAAGTTCCCCTTATTCCTCTTGGCGGGTAATGCGAGTGTAATTGTTTTATATTTTTAGAATGTTATGTCCAGACCTGCTGAGAACATTCTTGTCTGAGGATATGTGCTTCCGGTGTAAAGTCCGTATGCTGTCTTGGATGAATTTGCAAATTCCGGGTCGAGTCCGGAGAATTTGGTGACAGTCCACAGGTTGCTGCCGGTAAAGTATATTCTCAACTTGTTCATACCAATCTTCCTTGTCCATCTTGCCGGGAAGGTGTAACCGAGGGTTATGTTCTTTAGTTTGAAGTATGAACCGTCTTCTACGAGGTAGTCAGAATATCTCTGATAGTTGAAGTTAGGGTCTTTCACTGGAGCATTTCCGTTTTCCGGGTCGGTACCCATTACGCGCGGGTTGTCAGTCAGACCGTTTCCGAGGAAGTATGAAGCCTTGAAAATCTCAGGTGTTGTATTGGCACTCTCCTGTGAACTTCTGTACCAAGAAGCTGCGAGGTTCATAACGTCGACACCTGCGATTCCGGAGAAGAAAGCTGAAAGGTCTATGCCTTTGAAACCTAATGTCAGATTGATTCCGTACTGTACTGAAGGCCAAGGATTACCGATGAATGTGCAGTCGTCGTCATTGATTGTGCCGTCACCGTTGAGGTCCACGAATTTCAAGTCGCCGACACCGGTCAGTCTCTGGTGGTAGTACTCGTGTCCGTGTGCTTTTGCATTGGCGTTGAGTGCGTCAATTTCTGCTTGCGACGTAATCAGACCGTCTGTTTTGAGACCCCAGAAACTGCTGACAGGCATTCCGTTGACAGTGCGGCACGGTTTGGGACCTGTATTCGGATGACCGCCTCCTCCGTAAATATGTGCTGTCGAAAGACCAAGATCAATAACCTCGTTAGTGTTCTGAGATACATTTCCGCTTATTGCATAGCTGAAGTCTCCTACATTGTCACGGAAACTGACGAGAAGTTCCCATCCCTTGTTGTCAATTCGTCCGATGTTGACAGGAATCGTGCTTGTTACAGCCAATGATGGCATCTGTGTGATTCCTGATGAATTCGGGGTAGGGAGAGCATATATCATATTTCTTGTGATTCTCTGGTAGTAGTCGAACGATATGGCAAGTCTGTTTCTGAACATTTCAATGTCTATTCCGACATTTGTATTGTAGATTGATTCCCACTTGATGTCTTCGTTAACTACTTTGATGGCATTATATCCACCTACAGCAGCAGAACCGTCGAATGAGTGTTGGGTTACATTCTCGAACGAGGCCATATATGCAAAGTTGCCGAGTGCCTGGTCGTTTCCGAGGATACCCCAGCTGAATCTCGGCTTGATGAGGTTAAGCCAAGATGGATTCCATCTTCTGAAGAATGGCTCTTCTGAGATTTTCCATCCTACAGAAACGGAAGGGAAGTTTCCCCATCTGTTTTTCGGGCTGAATTTAGGAGAACCGTCGCGTCTGAAGTTTACTGTTAGGAGGTAGCGGTCATCGAACGAGTAGTTGATTCTTCCGAACAGTGACATAAATCTGTCGTTTGTCAATGCTCCTGAAGCAGTCTTGTTTTTGTTGGTGGAAAGATTGAAAGACAATGGGTTGTCGATAGGGAAGTCGTTTGCAGTTGATGACAGACTTGCATATTTACCCATTTTGGCCTCATAACCGACCATCACTTTGAGGTTGTTCTTGCCGAAAGTGCCTCCATAGGTGAGGGTGGATGTGAATGTATATTCTTCGTTGTAATCCAATGACTTGGTATAGCTGTCGTTTGACGGAGAGCGGCCAAGTTTGTTGGCTTCTGTATAGTTGTCATCGTAGCCGCCTCCGAATCTTGCTGCTCCGGTGACATTCAGTTTCAGTCCCTTGACGATTTCCCAGTTTACGGACAAATCAGCGTTTCCGAGTATGTCCGATGACTTGTAGTGGTGCTTCTTGATGCTGGCATATGGGTTGGAGCCTGAGAAGTCTATACCTTCAGGAATTGCGGAAAAAGAACCGTTTTCGTCATATATGTTCATATAAGGTATTGATACCCACGGAAATGATTCGGTATAAGGGTTGCTTCTTACTCTGGCGAAATAGATTTTTGTGCCTACCGTCACATTGTCAACGACATTATAGTCAACATTCAGTCTGGCTGAGATGCGTTCCCAGTAGTTGTCTATTTGTGTACCGTTTTCTCTATCATATGCTCCGGCAAGATAATATCTGAATCTTTTGCCTCCTCCTGTCAGAGATACATTGTAGCTTTGCTCGATGCCTGTACGGTAGAGTTCATTTATCCAGTCTGTGTCAGGCAGATTTGCCGGATTGCTCCAGATAGGGTAGTTCTCGCCAAGAGCCTGCTTTACACGGATGTAGTCTGAAGTACCGAGCAGTTCATAGTTGTTGGCTAATTGGTGAAAACCGACTCTGCCGCTTACCGAAACTTCCGGTTTGGCATTATAATTTCCTTTTTTGGTGGTAATCAGCACGACACCTCCTGCGGCTCTTGAACCATATATGGCTGCAGCGCTCGCGTCTTTAATGACCTCTATGGATTCGATATCAGAAAGATTGTAGTTGGTGCTGTTTCCGATAGAGACTCCGTCTATGATGAACAATGGGTTCAATCCATTGATTGAGCCGACACCACGTATGACGATGTCCGAGCCGCTGCCTGGCTTTCCGTCTCTTTTTGACACCATTACGCCTGCCACCTTGCCCTGAAGGGCTTCCGCAACAGATTTAGCCGGAACATTCTTGATGTCTTCTGCGGAAACGGATGCGATTGAGCCTGTAAGGTCGGATTTCCTTTCGGTGCCGTAACCGACAACAACAACATCATTGAGGAGTTCCGTGTTTTCTGTCATAGTTATTTTGAGTTTATCTTTTTTTCTGACAGAAATTCTTGTATCCTTGAATCCTATATATGAAATCAGGAGGACGGAGTTTTCCGGAACGGAAAGAGTGAAATGGCCGTCTACATCAGTTATGGTAGCCTTGTCGAGGGATTCTCCTTTTACCAATATGCTCGCACCGGCGAGTGGCTCTCCGAAACTGTCTGTTACGATACCTGTGACTGTATGTTCCATTGTACTCTGACCGGACACTGTTTTGACTGTATCTGCTACAGGGACTATTGCCGACGGTAATATGGATGTATCCACCGTGTCAAGTGATTGAATCATCAAAGAGTCTTTCGTCGTGTTCATCAAGGAGTCCGGTATTTGTTTTTTTACCGTATCCGATGGAGTTGTCTGCACAGAATCTCTGTGTATGTTTTGTGCGGAAGCGGGGAAAGAAATCGCCACAGTCAAATTACTGACTGCAGCGAGGCAGAAAAATTTTGTGAAAATGATTCTGAACTTGTTTTTGCCGTTTTTTTTCATTGTGTTTTTGTTCAATACAGCCGGCAAAATTATGCTTGGAAAGTTTCCCCTGCAACATAATAGTTTTCATTTGGTGGGAAAATGATACCTGATTATCAATGTGTTACCTTTGTAGGAGGCCAGAAGTTTTCCTATGATTCAGTTTTTTTAATTTCGATGGTATTCATAAGGTTTCTAAGATATATATCTATATTGGTATCTTTGGGACCCATACCAAGTTTTTTTCTGATTGAACTGTTGAGTTTGTAATATTTGCTCGAACACATTATGTTGCCTATTTCCTTACCTTTGTACCCCATACAATACAAACTGCAGTATCCGATTTCCCACGTGTTGAGGTTGCATTTCTTGAAATACTCGGTTATTTTCGGATGCCTGATGGAGAATATCAGGCCCAGTGTATTCATATATGTTTCCTTGTCCAAGGCGATTGATTCTATTAGATCAGAAGCCTTTTCAGGTGAGTAGTTGTTCTTGTCGAAAACCAGACTTACCAAGAGTTCGTCAAGTATTATGACACGACTTTCAAGAAGTTTTCTGATTGGTTCGTCAATGACAACTGAATTGTTGATAATCTGCAGAAGGGCTTCTTTTTCTTTTGTCGCTGATTCGCACATCTCCTCAAGTTGCAAGACTTTTTCTTTTTCCTTGTTGTATCTTCTATGAAGGAAATACCATATCATTACAGATGTCATAAGGAGTATGGCAACGGCAGTGAATAATTCTGTTCCGCTTGTTTGCTCGCAGGAAACTGCCGTAATGGCTGTTCCGGTGATACATATTATTTTGTTAACGGTTTTCATAATACTACATATTTCGAGCTTCCGCCTCAGTCTGAAGAATCTCGACTCTGCAACTATCTCGCCAAGTAGCGGTATTTAAAGGACGAGAATTTGATAAAAATCACTATCTTCGGGATAATTCTTCTGATAGTTATTTTATAAATTGATACGATATGAATATTTTAGGAAACATTTTATGGCTGATTTTCGGTGGACTTCTCACTTCGGTCTGGTATTTTATTTCCGGATTTATTATGTGCATTACGATAATAGGTATACCGTTCGGTTTGCAGCTGTTTAAATTCGGAGTTCTGTCTTTGATGCCTTTCGGACACGAAGTGACGGATAACGGTTCGACAGGATGTCTGTCTGTCGGATTCAATATTCTGTGGATATGTTTCGGCTGGTGGGAAATAGCACTGACTCACCTTATTTTCGGCCTGCTTTTCTGCATTACAATAGTGGGTATACCATTGGGTCTCCAGCATTTCAAACTGATGGCTTATTCATTGTTCCCTTTCGGCCGTACTATCAATTAATATTATTATTTGACAAGATACTCTTTTGCGTCTTATCCAAGGCGACGGTATAATTCAACAGTGCGGGCAGCTTCTTCGACATCGTGTACGCGGAGTATGTCCGCACCATTTTGCAGTGCTTTCAGATGAAGCACTTGAGTCTGGCATAGAGATTCTTGTGGCGTTATTCCGAAAAGTCTGTAAATCATACTTTTGCGAGATACGCCGACAAGGGTGCGTATTCCTTTCTTTGAGAATTTTGCGGTCAGTCTGTCCATCTCTTTGAGAAGCTGATAGTTCTGGTCTATGGTCTTTGCAAAGCCGAAGCCGGGGTCGAGCACCCATTCCCGTATATTATATTTTTCTGCTTTTTCGCTGAATATCTCGAAATACCGTTCGATCTCTTCAGTGACGTTTTCATAGTTGCAGAGGCTTTGCATAGTCTTGGAATTGCCTCTTTTGTGCATTGCAATATATTTCAATGACAATGTACCGGCAAGAGGCAGCATCTGAGGATCATCTTCTCCAGCAGATATGTCATTTATAATCAACGTGCTCTTTGCGGTATCTTCGTCGTATTCACTTGCGACTGTCTCATAAGCCAGTCTGATTACATCTGCCCACCAAGTATCGATTGAGACAGGAGTTCCCGGTAACGCTCTCACGAGTTTCTTCAGTGCCGGTTCCAGTCTGCGCCATTCTTCTTCTGCTCCGACAGGCTCTGAACCTTGTCTTGTTGAGCAGGCTCCTATATCAATGATAGTGGCTCCGTTTTCTATCATTCGTGAAGCTTTCCCGACAGCATTGTCTGCAGCCTTTTCAACGTCATTTCCTTCCAGGCACCGGCTGCCTGCAAAATATGAATCATCCGTAAGGTTGACGATTCCCATTATATCTATTTTTCTATTGGTGTCCATATCAATTCAATAAAATGTTTTCAGAGTTCCGAAAATCTATATTCCGATAATGTATATTACAATATCTGCGATTTTATGTACCGGGCGAAACGTTTGGACTTATATAGTGGCAGTCCTGTTTTCCTGCAATTATAAATTCAAACTGTTTCTTTATTTTTGTCCAAATATAGTCTAATTTTATTAAATTTGTCTCTGTTATAATCGAATCGGAAATTCTATGCTTACAGTAATTGAAGGCTTGGACGGCTCAGGAAAGTCGACTCAAGTCAAGAAACTAAGAAAATATCTGGAGACTTTGACTCCATCTCTCGAATATATACATTTTCCGCGCTATGAAGCACCTGTTTATGGCCCTCTTATAAGTCGTTTTCTAAGAGGTGATTTCGGTGCGAACGAATCAGTTCATCCGCAACTTGTTGCATTGCTTTTTGCAGAAGACAGGCACGGAGCTGCACCAGCCATAAAGAAAATCCTGGCTCAGGGAGGTTCGGTGCTTCTTGACCGCTATGTATATTCCAACATAGCATATCAGTGTGCGAAGATTGACAATCAGTCTGAATCCGAGTTGCTCAGGGAGTGGATTTTCAATACCGAGTATGGCGATTTCGGACTTCCTGTTCCTGACTTGAACATTTTCCTTGATGTTCCCATAGACTTCGTCCAATCCAAACTTGAAGGTGACAGAGCCGGTTCCGACAGGGAGTACCTTGAAGGAAGCAGGGATATTCACGAGGCTGATATTTGTTTTCAGAAGAAAGTCCGCAATATGTACCTTAAGCAGTGTGAATCAGATCCGAAATTCATAAGAATTGATTGTTCGGACGAGATGGGAAGAATGTTGCCACCTGATGATATTTTCCTGAAAATAAAGGATGTGGTTGATGCTGTTCTGAAATCTTAATTCTTTCAGCAGGCTTTTGCCAATTGTCGCATTATTTCCATTAGAAGTTAAGTGTTATGAAATATTTCATCCAGCGGGGAAGGCGTTTCCTTGCATTTGTTTTCGGATTTGTCTATCTCTTTTCAGGGTTCACCAAACTTCTTGACCCTGTGGGGGCGACATTGGTGATGGAGTCTTATTTTGATTTTCTCCATATCGGTTTTCTGGATTTTGCAGCCAAGCCTGCAGCCATATTATTTGCGCTTGCTGAAGCTTGTCTCGGAGCTGCTCTGATCAACGGAGTATGGAGGAAGGTGGCAGCAATTTCAGCCTTTGTCCTTCAGGGGATTTTTACCTTGCTGACAGTGGCTCTTGTGATTTTCAATCCTAATATGGATTGTGGCTGTTTCGGGGAGGTCGCTCATTTGTCGCATAGCGCGAGTCTTTGGAAAAATATTATACTTTGCCTGATTCTTGTCGGCGCCTTCATCCCTTTTAGAGAGTTCGGTAAACCTGCCAGACGCAAATATGTCTCATTTGCAATCGTTTCCGTTTCTCTTGTGGCGTTTACTATCTGGTCCGCTCTTCACATACCTCTTATTGACTATACTTCTTTTGCTCCAGGAGTATCTTTGCGCGCTGCCGATAATTCCGGATTTAATGATGAGGATGTATATGAGTCTGTTTTTGTTTACGAGAAAAACGGTCGTCAAAAAACATTTACTCTGGATAATATTCCGGATTCCACCTGGACATTCGTTGAAACCAATACTGTCAGGAAGGATGATGCGACTGACTCATCAGTGGTATTGTCAATTTACGATTCAGCGGGGGAGTATAAGGATGAAATTGCCGCTCGGGGGCGTGTCCTGATAGTCTCTGTTTATGAGCCGCAAAAAGCTAAATGGGACAGGATAGATTCCTTTGTGTCTGATGCTTTCAGGGCCGGATTCAAACCTTTGGTATTGGTTTTCGGTACATCAGAGCAAGTTGCAGGGGAGTTGTCTGTACTTTCACCGGAGCAGCAGTTGTCTTTACGCGAAAGAATCTACTATTCTGATTTCAAGACACTCATAACAATGAATCGTTCCAATGGCGGTGTGACATATTTCAGTGACGGTTATCTTATCACCAAGTGGTGTTCAAGACATATCCCTGATATGGATTCTTTGGTGGAAGTTTATGCCGATGACGAGACTGAAGTTCTTGCTGCAAGAAGCTCCCGTTCCCGTCTTATTTTTCAGGGCTTCCGCCTCTTTGTACTTGCAGTCCTGCTTTTGGTATAGTATCAAAAAATGGAGTCTGACTCTTTGAAAGAATCAGACTCCATTTTTTGTTTCGCCAGGTGTTAAGAGTTACTGGCTTTGAAACCTGTCGATATTTTGTCGAATTAGAGTGTTCTCTTGATTTCGACAATAGTGTAAGCCTCGACAACGTCACCGACTTTGATGTCATTGTAGCCCTGGATATTAAGACCACAGTCATTACCCATAGCAACTTCCTTGACATCGTCCTTGAATCTCTTGAGGGAGCCAAGTTCTCCGGTGTAGACAACGATACCGTCACGGATTACGCGCACTTTGGCAGTTCTGGTAAGTTTTCCTTCGCGTACGATACATCCTGCAATAGTACCGACTTTGGAAATCTTGAATGTTTCCATAACCTCGGCAGTTGCAGTAACTTCCTCTTTCTGCTCAGGCTCAAGCATACCTTCGATACCGCTGGTAAGTTCGTTGATACAGTCGTAGATGACAGAGTAGAGACGTATTTCGATTTCCTCTTTTTCTGCAAGTTTGCGGGCACTTGGCATAGGGCGTACCTGGACGCCGATGATGATTGCATCAGAAGCTGCAGCAAGCAAAATATCGGATTCTGAAATGGCACCAACTGCCTTGTGGATGACATTGACACGAACTTCTTCAGTAGAAAGTTTGATGATTGAGTCAGAAAGTGCTTCTACAGAACCATCCACGTCACCTTTGACAATGACATTAAGTTCCTTGAAGTTTCCGATTGCAATACGTCTTCCGATTTCCTCCAGTGTCATATGTTTCTGTGTCTTGATACCCTGAATACGGATGAGCTGCTCTCTCTTGTTGGCTATATTCTTCGCTTCCTTCTCATCAGACATAACATTGAATGTTTCACCTGCAGTAGGTGCTCCGTTCAGACCGAGTACAGAGACTGGGGTTGAAGGACCTGCTATTTCAACATTTTGTCCGCGTTCGTTGAACATTGCCTTGACACGTCCTGTATAGCATCCGCTGAGCATAATGTCTCCGACGTGAAGTGTTCCGTTCTGGACCAGAATAGTTGCAAGGTATCCGCGTCCCTTGTCGAGGGAAGACTCTATGACTGCACCCATAGCCTTTTTGTTAGGGTTGGCCTTGAGTTCGAGGAGGTCTGCTTCAAGAAGTACTTTGTCAAGCAGTTTGTCAACATTGATACCTTTCTTTGCAGAGATTTCCTGGCACTGGTATTTTCCGCCCCAGTCTTCTACAAGGATATTCATATTGGCGAGCTGCTCGCGAATCTTGTCAGGATTTGCTCCTGGCTTATCTATTTTGTTGATTGCGAATACCATAGGAACGCCGGCTGCCTGTGCGTGGTTGATAGCTTCCACTGTCTGAGGCATTATCGCGTCATCAGCTGCAATGATGATGATGGCAAGGTCTGTCATTTTTGCACCCCTTGCACGCATTGCAGTAAACGCTTCGTGTCCAGGTGTATCAAGGAAAGTGATTCTTCGTCCTGTCGGCAGTACAACGTTGTATGCACCTATATGCTGGGTGATTCCTCCGGCCTCACCTGCAATTACATTCGCTTTACGGATGTAGTCAAGCAGGGATGTCTTTCCGTGGTCAACGTGTCCCATAACAGTGATTACAGGAGGTCTTTCAACGAGTGTCTCGTCTGTATCTTCCTCGTTGTCTGAGTTTATTGCCTCTGTAAGGTTTGCTGTGACAAACTCGACTTCATATCCGAATTCCTCAGCTACAAGTACCAAAGTTTCAGCGTCGAGTCTCTGGTTGATGGAAACCATCATTCCCAAACTCATACAAGCTGCGATGACTTTTGTTACAGGAGTGTTGTTCATAAGTGTCGCAAGGTCGTTGACAGTTACGAACTCAGTTACTTTCAGCACTTTCTGCTCCATCTCCTGCATCTCCATCTCCTCTTGCATTCTCTGGGATGCGAGTTCTCTCTTCTCTTTTCTGTGCTTTGCTCCGAAGTTGTTCTTCGACTTGCTTTCGTTCATTCTTGCATAGGTTTCCTTGATCTGCTTTTGGATTTCCTTCTGCATCTCTTCTGCCTCTGCCTCTGTCATAGCCGGCTTGAATTTCTCTCCGCCTCTGTCGCGACGGCTCTTTTTACCGTTCTTTCCTCCGGCCTGCTGCTGATCTTGTCTGTTGTTGAATTTCTGGTCTTTGCCACCTTTGTTTTTGTCTTTCTTTCCGCTGTTGGAAGCATCTACTTTGGTGACATCTACTTTCTGGCTTCCGCCTTTCTCAATTCTTTCTCTTTTTTTCTTTTTCTTCCTATCAAACTGGGACAGGTCGATTTTGTCTACAACCTTAGGTCCTTGAAGTTTTTCGACTTGGAGTTTGATTTCTCTTGGTTCCTGGCGTGACTCCGCCTTTGTTTCGGCTTTTGCCTGTTTTTCTTTTTTTACTTTTTCTACCATAGGGGTATTGGCAGTATCCTGCTCTTTTTTAGCTGCAGGCTTATTGTCCGCAACTGTTGTTTCTACGGGTTTGACCTCCTCAGGCTTCTCAGCCTGTGGCTTTTGATGCTCTTCCGCTGGTTGCGGTTTGGACGGTTTTGAAAGATCTATTTTGCCAAGGATTTTCAGACCGCCTGTTTCTTTGCTTTCTGTTTGTTCCTTTGCTTTATCCTCTTTCTCTGTTATTGTTATATCCGTTGATGGATTCTCTGTCTTTGAAGGATTCTCTGTCTTTGAAGGATTCTCTGTCTTTGCAGGCTCTGCTGCAGATGCATTGTCGCTCGCATCTTCCTCCGGGGCAGGCTTTGACACTGCCGGCTTTTCTTCAGCGGCAGTCAGCTTCTTGTCAAGAGTGTTGGTCTTTATGACAACCTCCTTATCCTCAATTTCCTCTTCCTCCTGTTCCGGTTTTTTCTTGGCTCCACGCTCGACAATGTCTTTGAGTTTGATAACAACATTCTCAGCGTCTTTCTTAAGCTTGAGATCTTCACCGAATTTGGCTTCTATCGCCGGAAGATACGTGTCCGAAATTTTAGCATTCGGATCAGTACCCAGTCCGGCACCTTTCTCGTTGAGGAAGTCAACAAGTGTCTGTACTCCGATACTGAATTGCTTTGCTAATTTACTGATTCTGATTTCTGCCATATTTACCCCTTTAATTATTGTTTCTTTATTCCTTTAGACTCAACCTTGAAGATGCAGTATGGCGGCAATCAAAATGATCGCCGCCGGATTACAGAGATTACTCCTCTTCACATTCCGCCCGAAGGATATCCATCACTTCGGCTACAGTTTCGTCTTCGAGGTCAGCCCTTTTGGCTATATCCTCCGGTGAAAGAGCAAGAACACTCTTGGCTGTATCGCATCCGATTCCATTGAGTTTCTTTATTATCCACTCTTCGATTACGTCGGAGAATTCACTCAGAAGAACATCCTCCTCATTGGATTCTTCATCATTGTCGGCCTGTCTCCATACCTCGATTTCCTTGCCAACGAGCATACTGGCCAGGCGTATGTTGCAGCCGCCTTTACCAATACCTTTCTTGACCTCGTCAGGATGCATATACACTTTTATTTTCTCATCCTCACCTCCAAGTACTATCGAAGAAATCTTGGCTGGGTTCAGAGCTCTTTGTATAAGCAACTGTGTGTTGTTGGTCCACTGCAGAACGTCGATGTTCTCGTTGCGCAACTCGCGTACAATACTGATGATTCGTGAACCCTTTACACCGATACAAGCTCCGATAGGGTCAATTCTCTCATCATAAGACTCTACAGCAACTTTAGCTCTTTCGCCTGGTATACGTACGACTTTCTTTATAGTGATAAGACCGTCATAAATCTCCGGTACCTCCTGCTCGAACAGTTTTTCGAGGAATTCAGGGCTGGTTCTGGAGAGAACTATATATGGAGTTGTGTTGTTTTTCATCTCCACATTCTTGATTATGGCTCTGACAGTGTCATTCTTCTTGAAATGCTCACCTGGGATCTGCTCGGATTTAGGGAGTTTGAGTTCATTGCCCTCTTCATCAAGAAGAAGAACCTCCTTTGCCCAAGGCTGGTAAACCTCTCCGGTGAAAATCTCACCGATTTTGCCTACATATTTATTGTAAAGATTGGCTTTCTCGATGTCCATAATCCTACCTTGAAGGTTCTGTCGGATGTTGAGTATGCCCCTTCTGCCGAAGTCCTTGAGTTCAACCTTCTTGGCAAATGTTTCTCCAAGCTCGTAATCCTCGCCGTCAGCATTTACCTCTTCGATTGAAATCTGAGTGATAGGGTCTTCAACTTCTTCAACTACCTCTCTGTTCCAGTAGATTTCGCAGTCACCTTTGTCAATGTTGATGATGACATCGAAATTGTCTGCTGAACCATAGGTTTTTGCAATTTGAGTTCTGAAAACATCCTCAAGCACACCCATCATTGTAGGCCTGTCGATGTTCTTCTGATTCTTGAACTCTGCGAAAGCATCTTTTAGCTCAATCTTTTCCATTGTTTCCGTATGATATTTTGTTTTCTATATTCGAAACTTATTCAAACTTGATGTGAGGACGGACTGAATTTACATTATCCATTTCGAAACGGTCAATGTGTTCGACAACCTGCTTTTTTTTGCTGCCTTCAACAGTCTCGCGCTGTGAGTATTTCAACTCGATGCCATTCTCGTCTGCTGCTGTGAGCGTGGCAATAAGTTTCTTGCCTCCTTTCAGGGCGACTTCCACCTCGCTTCCGATGGCCTTTACAAACTGTTTCAGTACCTTGAACGGCTGGTCCAGTCCGGCGGATGTGACGGTGAGCGAATAATCTTCTTTCTCCCTGTCGAAGCAGGTTTCGAAGAAGCGGCTTATCTCTACGCAGTCATCAAGCTCCACAATTCCGTTTTCTGAATCTATGACGATTTCCACGTCGTTATCCTTACTTATCTTTATTTCAATAATATAAAGATTACGTGCAACGATTTGTTCCTGTATTGCATCTATGATATTCGTAACGTTCATCAGCGTGCTGGTTAGAAGTATAAAATAAGGGGGCCTCCTAGCCCCCTGTACCATTCTCACGCTGCAAATGTACGAAAAAAAATAGAATATACAAACTATTGTACCTGAACCTCAAGGAAATGGAATTCAAAGCAAAAGAAATAGCAGGGATTCTCAACGGTGTCGTAGATGGCAATCCTGAAGCTAAAGTCAGCACCTTCGCAAGAATAGAAAGCGGCAAGCCTGGAGCTATATGTTTTCTTGCAAACCCGAAATATGAACACTATATATATGAATGTAAAGCTGACATTGTAATTGTCAACAAATCATTCGAGCCTCAGCATCCTGTGAGCGCGACTCTGGTCAGGGTTGATGACGCTTACTCAGCTGTTGCTTCCCTTCTCGATTATGTAACGGCCAAAAAACGCTCTTACAAGCGTTACAGAGGTCTTCGCAGCCGTATAAGGTTTTCCTCGAAAATCGGTAAGAAAGTCTATATCGGTGATTTCGCTTATATCGGAAAAAAAGCCAAGATCGGAGATTATACCAAGATTTACGAGCACGTTTATGTCGGAGATGGTGTTGAGATCGGCTCTCATTGTATAATTTATCCTGGTGTGAGGATTTATCCAGGAATGAAAATAGGTGATAATGTAATTATCCACGCCAATGCGGTTATCGGTGCCGACGGCTTCGGATTTGCCCCTCTCGAGGATCAGACCTGGAAGAAGATCGAGCATACAGGAAATGTCATAATTGAGGATGATGTCGAGATAGGAGCGAATACAACTATCGACAAGTCTCAGATGGGCTCGACCGTAATACATAAGGGTGTCAAGATTGACAACCTCTGTCAGATAGCCCATAATGTGGAAATCTCAGAGAATACCGTTATGGCAGCGCAGACAGGAATTGCGGGTTCTTCGAAAATAGGCCGTCATTGTATTCTCGGCGGGCAGGTCGGTATCGCCGGGCACCTTACGATTGCCGATAATACTTCTTTCGGTGCCCAGTCAGGATTGCTGAGCAATATCAAGACTGAAGGTCAGGCATATATGGGAACGCCTGCAATCCCTTATATGGAGTTTATGAGAAGTTATGCACAATTCAAGAAATCAGGCAAAAAATAGGATATGAAAAAAAATGCCTATATTTGCAGGCTATTTTGAATTAAAGAATACTATATTAATAAGATGCAGTTTCAACAGACACTTATAAAAAGCTATTCGTTTGAGGGTAAAGGCCTTCATACCGGAAGAACAGCGCATATGACAATCAATCCGGCTCCGGTTGATACAGGTATCCGTTTCAGAAGAATTGATATATCAGAGGATGCTTTTGTTGATGCCGTTGCGGAAAATGTTTCAAATACAGCAAGGAGTACGACTATAACAGGGGAGGTTGCAGCAGTTGCGACCATAGAACACGTTATGTCTGCCCTTACTGGAATGGGTGTGGACAACGCTCTTATTGATATTGACAATATCGAGGTGCCGATTCTTGACGGAAGTGCAAAGCCATATATCGATGCAATTTGGAAGGATGGCTTCACCGTTCAGGATGCACCGCGCCATTATGTTGAGCTGACAGAGACAATCGAAATCAGAAACGAAGAGAAAGGTTCTATGGTCCGCATTGAGCCGGCAGACGAGTTTTCGTATGACATCAAAATAGACTTTGATTCCAGAGTTCTTGGTGTACAGCACGCCAAATGGGATTCATCTGTCGTTTATGCTGACGAAATCGGTGTCTGCAGGACATTCGTTTTCTTCCACGAGATAGAATTTCTTTTCAACAATGGCCTTGTAAAAGGCGGTGATGTGGACAATGCTATCGTTATTGTCGAGCATCCTGTGACTGATGAGCAGGTAAGCCGTATGTCTAGTCTTTTTGGAGTTCCGGCTCTTGAAGTAAGAGAAGACGGTTACCTAAGTAATCTCGTCCTTAGATTTGATAATGAATGTGCAAGACACAAACTTCTTGACCTTATCGGTGACTTGAGACTTGCAGGAGGATTCCTCAAGGCAAAGGTTACTGCAGAAAAGTCTGGTCACGGAATCAATACGACTGCAGCAAAGATGGTCAGAGAGAGTCTTGCAAAGAAATAAATTTTAGTGTTATGGCAAAAATTCATCCGCTCGCAACAGTTCATCCGAATGCAAAGCTCGGAGAGAATGTGGAAGTAGGCCCTTATGCTTACATCGAGGAGTTCGTGGAAATCGGTGATGGTTCACATATCCTTCCTCACGCAACTATTTTCAACTATGTAAAGATGGGCAAAAACTGCTGTGTCTTCCCGGGTGCGGTTATCGGTGCCGTTCCTCAGGATCTCAAGTTTGATGGAGAAGTAACATATGTTGAGATTGGTGACAATGTGAATATCAGGGAATGCGCCACTATAAACAGAGGTACTAAAGCCAGTGGTAAGGGCGTTACCAAGATTGGAAACAATGTTCTGCTGATGTCTTATACCCACGTTGCTCACGACTGTACCGTAGGTGACCATTGTATTCTTGTAAGTTATGTAGGTATCGCAGGTGAAACTGATGTTGAGGAGTGGGCAACACTCGGTGGTGGCACTATGGCTCATCAGTTCTCCAAGATTGGAAAGCACGCATTTGTGGGCGGTGGCTCAAAAATCAACAAAGATGTTCCTCCATTTGTGCTCTGCGGACGTGATCCAATCTCTTATGCCGGCGTCAATATCGTAGGACTTCGTCGCCGCGGATTTACCTCTGACCAGATACGCAATATCAAGGATATGTATGATATCATCTACAATAGTAGTATGAATGTATCAGACGCTCTTGCAAAGATTGAGTCTGGTTTCCCTCAGTCAGAAGAAAGGGATACTATCGTTGAATTTATCAGGAACTCCAAGAGAGGCATCATAAGAGGTATCTCGAGCGAGACAAAAGGCAATATCGACTAATGCCGGTACTGCTTTCTACAGCATATTTTCCACCGGTATCATATTTCGCTGCTATGGCAGCTGAAATGGGTGGGCTTCAATCATACAAAGGCGAGGGCAGGAGAAGAATCCAGTCTTCGCCTTTGACTTCGTCTGTTGTTTATATAGAAGCTTGTGAAAATTTTCAGAAGCAGTCTTATCGCAACAGGTGTCTGTTCTATGCTGCTGATGGCGTGCAGAGTTTATCTGTACCCGTTGTGCATAACAAACCAATGGGCAAGTTGCCAATTTCTCAGGTTTTGGTGGATTATTCCAAGCCGTGGCTTCTTCAGCATAAGAGGGCTATTGTATCAGCCTATCATACATCTGCTTATTTTGAGTATTATCAGGACGAGTTGTTTGAGATACTTGATTCTCATCCTGAAACACTGCTGGATTTGAATACACGTCTCCTGAAGTTCTTCATTGCCAAGACCGGAATTGCCGTTGATTTGAGGATGACTGAGGAATATGTTCCGGAAGCCGTTTCCGGTCAGAATTCCATTCTTCCGGAATGCCGTGACTTGCGAAATGTCATCCATCCGAAACGTTCGGATTCCGTATTGGCCGAATTGGGACTGGAAAAGCCGTATTTTCAGGTCTTTTCCCCGAAATACGGCTTCAAATCAAATCTTTCTGTTATGGACCTTCTTTTCAATGAGGGTCCGGATTCTATCTTGTATCTGTATAATATCCGGAAATAGTTCCGGTTGTTATTCAATGGTTTTTATTCAATCCGTCTACCGGCCAGGCAGACGGAGGATTCAGAATCTCCAACCGAGTGTAAGGACTGCTTTCCAAGGTGCTCTTTTGAGCCTTATTGACGGTGAAGGGAAATTAACTGTATCTTCGATGTAGTCTTCGTAGACTTTGATAGTGAGGTCTTCGCGTATTTCACGTTTTACAGCAGCATCAATGAAGAAAGTACCTTTGGTACTGTATCCCAAACCGAAAGATATGTCGTGTCTGAAGAGTGTCGGGAGAGGCATTTTATCGAAATCCCATTTGTCTGCAGATGTCGAGAAGCCGTAGCCGGCTCTGATGGCAAAACTTGGTATAGGTTTTACTTCAGCTCCTACTCTGAAATGGTGTGCAGTTCCGTAGACAGTATTTATGTCCTGATTTACTGCATTCAGTTCTTCTCTTCCTGAGTATTCCGCATCAGTATATTTCATAGAACCGTAGTTGCAGAATTCATAATCAGCTGAAAGCAGCCCGACTTTTCCGAAAGTATATGCGATTCCCACGTTTCCTCTGAACGGCGATGACAATTTGTAACGGTTCTCACCGAGTGGGCTGGTTTCGGAGTATTTTCCTCCTCCGCTTCCCGAAAACGAGCTTTCTCCGGCTTCTTCGAAATTCTCTGTAATCCAGTTGATTGTAGGTGTCTGTATGGCGGCTCCTATCCTCAATCCTGCTACAGGTGTTATAATTATTCCGATTTTGCCATATATTCCGGATGATTTCAATGCGTATGAGGATTTATACTTCATCGCTTCAAAATATGACACGGTTATCTGTCCCTTGTCATCTTCCATCTCGACCTTGAAATCGTTTGGATCTACAGCTGATTCGTTGATGTACTGGCTGTATGAATATGATGCTGAAGTAACTCCGAAATTCGCTCCGACATATACAATGTCTGAAATATTTAGTCCTACATTGAAAGTGTAGTCATATTTGTTGCCGTATATCCTTCTTCCGAATTTCTGGTTGATAGGTCCGGCTAACTGTTTGTCGTAGACTGTCTGACCGTCAGGAGTGTCTTTTGAAATGACACTTTCGGTAGCACCTGCATAAATGTTGTCTCCGACGTGACCTATCATTCCGGTGTAATATCCTATTGCCAGGTTCCACGGTACGAAGTCGAAGGCGTTTTTTGACATCAACTCGTCAGGAGTGTAGCCTGTAGCTGCAGCAGCCATTGCCCCGAGGTATGATGTTGTTTCGTTGATTCCACTTGCATAAGTGTCTTCGTTCCAATGGTTTGTAACGTTAGCGGTAAATCCGAACGCTACTTTCTTTACTCCTCTGCTTCTGTGAGTGTCGAGGTTTACGGAAAATCCGAAATTAGGTACGAAAAAGTCTGTCTGACCGGTTTTCATCTTGTTCTGGAAGAATGGTCTGCTTCCGTCAGCGAACGGAGATTGTCCGTGTGTAGTCGTGTTTACGATAGAAATACCCGGAGTGAGCGTAACTTGCGAATAAGTTGCAACTGCGCTTGCCGCAGGATTGATTGTGACAGCTCCGAGATCCCCACCTAATGCCGTGACGGCGTTGCCAAGTGCAATCGTCCTCGCTGTCCCCTCATAATTGTTTTCACTTAGCAGGAAAGCGTCTTCCATAGTCTGTGCGTGAATTTGACCTATGGAAAAACCTGCAAGTAAAACTACCAATGCTGTCTTTCTCATTTTGTTGTGTTTTATTTTTTTACGGTATTATTGCCAATTGTCTTTTGTTTTACCTTCTTGTGCCTCCTCTGCTGAATCCGCCTCCGGACGAAGTGCTTCCTCCGCTATATCCGGATGAACGGCTGCCGCCATAGCTTGACGAACTGCTTCTCTGGTAGCTTGACGAACTGCCTCTTTGGTACTCTGATGAACTTCTTTGGTATCCTGACGAATGCCTTTGGCTGTCAGATGAGCTCGAAGGTGTGTATGATGAACTTCTTGAATATCTTGAACTTGAACTGTTGTAAGAAGAGTTGCTTGGTATGTAAGTACTTCCCTGTGCCTGTGACGGCCTGCGGTAATTTGCCACACCTACCCTTGAGCTTCCGGCTGTTGAGCGGGATACAGTTGAGCGCGACGCTGTTGCCCGCGACGAAGAATATCGTGATGAACTTGAAACGGATGCTCTGGATGTATGTGCACCGGATGTTCTTGATACCGACGTTGTTCTTGAAGCGTGACTTATGCTGTTTGACGGGCGCGATGATACGCTGACTCCGCTCCTGCGTACGGTTCTGACAGCCTGCCCTGAGTTTGATACAGATGATGATACCCTGTTTGCTCCGGAAGCGACTCTGTGAGCCGAAGCTGCTCTTCCTGAAGATGAAACCCTGCTTGAGAAAGAAGAGCCTCCTCTGGCAGATGTTCCGCTTGCAAATACGCGCTCAGTGCGTGCTCCTGCAAAACCTGCGCTGTTTCGTGAGCCTTGGTATACGTTCCTTTTGGTGACATATACATTGTCGTAGTAGTGGTTGTGATATGGGTCATACCATCCGCAGTGGTGGTGATGATGGTGGTGGTAGTACCACGGGTCGTGGAAGCCATACCACGGGTCGTAATACCACGGATTATAGTACCACGGGTCGTAGAAACCTCCGTACCAGCCAGCGTAGTGGCCGTAATACCATCTGTCATAGTATCTTCCGTAATACCACGGATCCCATCTCCAGGTATTGTAGGCCCATACATCCAGCCTGAAACTATCCCAGTAACGGGAGTTTCTGATGTCGTAAGGATTCCACGGATCTGGAGAATAAATGTCTGACGCAGAGGCTATAGTGATGGTGGTTTTACCGTCACTTCCTCCTGTTTTTACTTGCGCCACCATATTTTCAGGAATTGATACTGTATCAATTCTGTCACTGAAAAGATATATTTCAGACGACTTTGTCTTTTCTACCAGTGCGTCAGCAGTTTCTTTGCTGTTGACTATGTTTTCGCGTGAAGGGACATCTGCTTTGGTCCCGTAGATTCCGTCCTGGAATCTTTGTCCGCTTTCTGATGAGGCATATCGCGAAGCTGTTCCGCAAGACGAGAGCAAGATTGCAGCCGAAGCGATGGCCAGCACGTGTGTTGTTTTCATTTATACCTCCTTTTTTATCTTCAACCATCGTCAATTGACATTGAACGATAGGTGAATGTTTCTAATAAATTAGTATCTTTGCAATTCGGTTGATTTTGCAATTATCTTGCCGAATTGCAGATAGTGCAAAGACCCTATATATATGCAATGATAGAAATAAAACATTAAAAATCAAAAATAAGATGGCAAAAGAGGTTACCAAAAGGTCAGAGAACTATTCTCAGTGGTATGACAATCTCGTAGTTAAAGCTGACTTGGCAGAGCGTTCTGCTGTCAGAGGATGTATGGTCATCAAACCATACGGATATGCAATTTGGGAAAAGATGCAGAGTGTCCTTGACAAGATGTTCAAGGAGACAGGACACCAGAATGCATATTTCCCGCTTTTTATTCCTAAGTCTTTCCTCAGCCGTGAGGCAGAACACGTAGAAGGATTTGCAAAAGAATGTGCTGTTGTAACGCATCACAGGTTGATGGCCAATCCTGACGGACCGGGCGTTGTTGTGGATCCGTCTGCAAAGCTTGAAGAGGAACTTGTAGTCAGACCAACTTCCGAGACCATCATCTGGAATACCTACAAGAACTGGGTTACCTCTTGGAGAGACCTTCCTATTCTCTGTAATCAGTGGGCCAATGTTGTTCGTTGGGAGATGAGAACAAGATTGTTCCTCCGTACTGCAGAGTTTCTTTGGCAGGAGGGACATACAGCACACGCTACTCAGCAGGAGGCTATAGACGAGGCTACAAAAATGGTGAATGTTTATGCTGATTTTGCCCGCAACTGGATGGCTCTTCCTGTAGTTGTCGGTCACAAGAGTCCTAACGAGAGATTTGCCGGAGCACTTGATACTATGACTATAGAGGCTCTTATGCAGGACGGTAAAGCACTGCAGGCAGGTACTTCACATTTCCTCGGACAGAATTTCGCCAAAGCTTTTGATGTCCAGTTCACAAACAAGGAGGGCAAACAGGAGTATGTATGGGCTACTTCCTGGGGTGTATCTACCCGTCTTATGGGTGCTCTCATTATGGCTCACGGAGATGATAACGGTCTTGTTCTTCCTCCGAAACTTGCTCCTATACAGGTTGTTGTGGTTCCAATCGTTGGAAAGGACGAGGAGGGAAACAAAGCTATTTTCGAGAAGATGAATGAGCTTAAGTCAGCTCTCGAGGCTCACGGACATACAGTCAAGATCGATGACCGCGACACTCTCCGTCCGGGATTCAAGTTCGCTGAGTGGGAGTTGAAGGGTGTTCCTGTACGTCTTGCAGTAGGAGCACGTGACCTTGCTAACGGTACCGTGGAGGTTGCACGCCGTGATACTCTTGAGAAAATATCAGTTCCTGTTGAGGGACTTGCCGGAAGAATAGAAGCACTGCTTGACGATATTCAGAAGAATATTTATGAGAGGGCATTGGCATTCCGTGATTCCAGCATTCGCAAAGTTGACACTTGGGAAGAGTTCAAGGAAGAGATTACCAAGGGAGGTTTCCTTCTTTGCCACTGGGACGGTACCAAGGAGACTGAGGAGAAGATAAAGGAAGAGACAAAGGCTACAATCAGATGTATACCTATGGACAGCGCGATTTGTATGGAAGAGGGTAAATGTATTTATACAGGAAAGCCTTCACATCAGAGAGTATTGTTCGCGATGTCTTATTAATCAACAGAGATGACCTATGAAACGGATATTGACTATTTTGATTGTTTCCGCTGTTTCGCTTCCGCTGGCGGCACAGAAGCTGACGGAAGCCCAGAAGGCTGCTGCTGAAGCTGCAAGAGCCATTACTCAGGCTCCTAAGGCTGAGGCCAGTGTCGAGAAGCCGAAATATTGGTCAGAGTCACTGAAAACTAACCTTAATGTCGGTCAGACAGGCCTGACCAATTGGGCTGCCGGTGGAGACAATACATTCTCTCTTCAGGGATTCGTAGATGCGAATGCCAATTACAAGAAAGATGAGATGTTCTGGAACAATCGTCTTCAGCTTGATTTCGGTATATTGTATGCGTCTTCAAAGCCATTGTTGCAGAAGTCGACTGACAGGATTTATCTTGAGAGTAAATGGGGATACAAGACTCAGGAAATGAATAATCTCCATTTCTCTGCGAGTTATGATTTCAAGTCGCAGTTTGCACGCGGATGGGAATACAAGACCCCTTCAGTACCAGATGAGTATAAGGATGCTGAAGGTAATCTCCCGGATCTTGATGAACTTCCTCTCGGGGAGCAGAAGAGATTGTGGAAGGATGCCAGAGTGCTGAAGTCCAACTTTCTTGCTCCGGCGAACACCAACCTTGCGCTTGGTATCGATTATACTCCTACACCTTGGCTCGGTATTAACTTTGCCCCTGTTACAGGTGGTTTTGTGATTGTCAGGGATGCTTCTTTGAGGAAAGCCTACAGTATGGATTTGAAAAAAGCATACAAGGACCTCGGAGAAAATGCGACACCTGAACAGACTGCCGCAATAGAGGACGGAACCGCATATCGCAATGCCAGATTCGAGTTCGGTGCTCAGTTGAAGATTGATATAAAGGTGAATGTCAATGACAACTTCGCATATTCGACTCAGTTTGTCTTCTTCGAGGATTACCTTAAAAACCACAAGAAGTACCCGTGTCCCCGTATAAACTGGGATAACAGATTCGACTGGAAGATAGCCAAATACTTCTCGCTGACTTTGACAACCAACTTCATTTATGATGATATGGTGATGATAAAGTCTGACAAGGATTTGGACAAGTTCCCGGACGGCAAGGCGCGTGTCCAGTTCAAGGAATCGCTTGCATTCGGATTTACTTATACGATTGCAACAAAATAAGATACAGATGCTTAGACAATTTGAAAATCAACTTGGTGAGAAAAATGGGCTGGTCAATGGTGTAAGTTGGTCAGCCTTTCTTCTTGGTGCAGATACTCCGGTAGTGCTCCTGGCTGTCAGTGGAGGCGTGGATTCTATGGTGATGGCAGACCTTTTTCTTAAGACATTCGGGCCTGGCTCTTTTGCTGTTGCGCATTGCAATTTCCACCTTAGGGGAAATGAAAGCGACGGTGATGAGGAACTCGTGCGTAAGTGGGCAGAATCTGCCGGTGTACGCTTTCATAAAGCGGATTTTGATACTGAGCACTATGCTGAAAGTATGAATCAGAGTATAGAAATGGCTGCCAGGGAGTTGCGCTATAAATGGTTCGCCAGTCTTTGCTTTGATAACGGATATGTGGCTACCTCTGTGGCCCATAATGCCAATGATAATGCTGAGACATTGATACTCAATCTTTTAAGAGGTACAGGGCTTGAGGGGCTCAAAGGTATGATGCCTGTCTCTGATTTTCCATTGCCTGGAGTGGAGGGCTTGAAGCTTCTACGTCCTCTTGTTTCGTTTACGCGAAAGCAGATAGAGGGTTATGCGTTTGCCCAAGGGGTGTCATATCGCAATGACAGCACTAATTTCGAGTCGGACTATAAGCGCAACAGAATCCGCAACGAGGTCTTTCCGCATTTTCACAAGATAAATCCGTCTTTTGTGAGAACTCTCAATCAGGATATGTCATATTTCAGCGATGCGTCCGATATAGTGCGCACCTGGTGCGAAAGCGCCTCGGAAAATGTTGTTTCTCCTCTTGGGGACTCTTCCTGTGACGGTCTGAAAATCGATATTGAATCATTGAAGGCTTCCGGACACTGGAAATATCTTTTATACCATATATTGTCTCCATACGGATTCAATTCTTCTGTTCTTGCATCGCTGGAGGGATTGCTGATGTCACGCAGGACTTTGCCGGGCAAGAGATTTGAGTCCGACAGATATGTACTTATGACAGGAAGAGGAGAACTGACTGTTTTTTCAAAAGATGATATGAACCGTTTTATACCTGACAATGAGGTTGTTATGCCTGTCAGGGACGAGGGCGTGTATCATTTCAATGGCAGAGTCTTCAAAGTAGAGGTTCTTGAGTGGAGCAACGATATGCCTCGTGTACAGCCTGCGGGAGTTGTTGTGTTTGACGCGGAGAAGCTGAAGTTCCCATTCGTACTCAGACGTTGGAGGTCCGGTGACTGGATGAAGCCTCTTGGTTTGAAGGGTCGCAAGCTGCTCAGTGATATGTTTACCGATTTGAAATATGACGCCGCAAGCAAGGCATCGGCAGTAGTTGTGGTAGATGTGCAGTCTGAAGCGATGGCTGCCGAGCAACACGTAATATCCCTCGCCGGCGTTCGCATCGACGAGGGATATAAAATCACGGCTTCAACAAAGTCGGTGATACGTATTTCCTGTCAGGACAGGCTTCGGTAAATCTGAATTTTAGCGGATATCGTATATATAAGGCATTCTTGCATATACCTTTCCGCTTTCGGATGAGTTCCAGTTCCTGAAGGCATTTTCAATACCTTCGAGTGGAGTGCCGTTGAAAATCTCAGGCTCTGAAACTGAAGAGAATGCTGCCATAAGCATTTCCAGAGTTGAAACTGGTTTAGGATAGGATACGACATTCACTTGCGAAGGATCAGAAACTCCGTCTATTGACAGGGCTGCGTAGTTGATTGCATCCTCAAGTGTTCCGATTTCATCTACAAGGCCTATTTTCAGAGCATCTGCTCCTGACCATACACGTCCCTGTGCGATGGCATCCACATCTTCAACGCTCATACCTCTGCCTTTTGATACGATAGATGTGAATTTTTCGTACACTTTTTCTACTCCGGCCTGCATATATGCAGTCTCCTTTGCATCCAGTGGACGGTGGAGGGAGTACATATCAGAATGTTTGTTTGAGTTGACGGCAGTAATGTTGATGTGAAGTTTGTCATTTATTGCCTTGCTGAAATCAGGAATCATACTGAACACTCCGATGCTTCCTGTCAGAGTTGTAGCATTTGAGAATATCTTGGTACAGTTTGATGAAATCCAGTATCCGCCAGATGCTGCATAGTCACCATAAGAGGCGATGACAGGCTTAACCTGCATTGTCAGATCTATCTCATTCTTGATTTTTTCAGAAGCCATAACACTTCCGCCAGGGGAATTGACGCGAAGTACTACAGCCTTGATGCTTTTGTCTTCCCTGACTTCTGCAAGTATCTTGGCGAACCTGTCTCCGGAAAGTTCCATATCATTTTTCCCGTCAACGATTTCTCCGTTAGCATATATTACAGCCACATTGTCTGTTGCTTTAGTGTTGACCTGTCCGGTTGTGAGGGTTGCATAGTCTTTGAAAGACACGAGGTGGATATTCCTGTAATCGTCTGTGACATAAAGGTTGCAGAGGCGATTTCTCAATTCGTCTTTTGTCAGAGCCTCATCTACGAGACCATTTTCAATGAAATCCTCCGGGAAGTTGAGTTCAAGATTGTCCAGCATTCTGTTGAAATCACCGGCTTCTATATCCCTTGATTCGGCGATTTCCTTTACCCAGCTATTCCAAACCGATGCAACCATTTCCCTGTTCTGCTCCATATTTTCAGGACTTGGAGAGTTTTTGATGTACATTTCACCGGCTGATTTGTATTTGCCGTGTCTTATAAGCTGTACATTTACGCCGATTTTATCCAAAATGTCTTTCAGGAAGAGCATTTGTGTGGAAATACCTCCGAGCAGATTCATTCCTCCCTGATAGGAACTCATATAAATCTTGTCGGAAACAGAGGCAAGGTAATATCCTGCATTTGTAGGCGTTTCTATGTAGGAGACCACAGCTTTTCCGCTGTTTCTGAAGTTTTCCAGTGCCTTGCGGAATTCTTCCATCTTTGAAAGTCCGCCTGACGCCCCATCTGGACGGAGGTAGATGAATTTGATGGCAGGGTCTTGCGCAGCAGTATTGACTGCCTGTATTGCATCGCGGATTCCCATATAGGATACTGTCGTGCCACCTTGTATCAGTGTCATCGGGTCGGTCTCGGTGGTTTGTTCTGAAAGTACGATTTCCGACATATCAATCTTGAGTACTCCTTCGCGCGGCATCACGGGCTTGGACTGACCAAGTGACGCGAGTGCTCCGACAATGGAGAAAAAGACGAAAGTCGATGCCACACCGAAAATCAGCAGTCCGGCAAGTGTGGCCAAAGTCATTTTGAGAAAATCTTTCATATAGAATACGTTTTGTCCGTTTATTTTCCGGTACGGATTGATTATCCTGAACAAAGATAGTATAAAATATGAATTATTTTTATAAATTTGCAGGATAGTTGGAATTGACATCAGTATGATATTGAACCGGATACTAAAGAAATCGGCGGCTTTTTTGCTTGTCTTGTGGTACAGTTTCTGTATCATAGGATTCGATATTCATACCTGCAAGGCATCAGACAGCCAGTTCGTTTCCACTTTTGTAGGAGGCTTTTCTTGCAAGGATGTGCATCCGGACCACAATTGCTCGAATTGCAGCGGGCATATACCGTCTGCAGATGGTCAGTCGGCAGAATATATTTCTTGCACGTGCTGCTGTTCCAATCTTTATCATTCTCTTGAAGTGACAGGAAGCCGAAGTTATGATCACGACGACCATAATCACGGAATCTGCTTGTGCGGACTCTATCCTATAGTCACGGAAATGTTGTCTTTATCCTGTGCATTCCAGTGCCAGGATTCTATATTTGCGGATATTCCCGACTTTCCTGATGAGATTCTTTCCGGGGATGTACTTTCCGCATTCGGTATTTGGAGAATTTAGCTCATTTTGAGCGGACCGTTGCGTGGTTTGTCAAGTATCGGTCACATTCTGCTTTATCTTTCGGGCTTCGGACCGGATTCGGTATTGTTTCCAGTTTGTCATCTCGTGTAGACGTATATCTTGTTGTATGTCTGTCCGGAGATATTATCGGGCTTTCGTAAGATTTCAGCAGAACAATTTCAACTGTTTTTTAAACTTGAAACTAAATTCTACAAATACATAATATAATGAAATACAATATAATATCAATACTCATTCTTGTATTGTGCCCATATCTTTATCTTGGGGCACAAGACATTGACACTACCGGTATTTATGGCGAGCGTCAGGACAGTCTTGATGCGGCCGTGTTTGTCTCACGTCAGGCAGGAAACTATCTTTCAAAAGGTAAGGAAATCAGGACAGAAGTGATTTCTGCGGCCGGATTGTGCAAGATGGCTTGCTGTAATCTTGCTGAAAGTTTCGAGAACTCGGCCAGTGTGACGGTAGGCTATTCCGATGCAGTTACCGGAGCACGTCAGATCAGACTTTTAGGACTGTCTGGAACATATACACAGATGCTTGACGAAAACCGTCCTGTAATGCGTGGTTTGGCAGCTCCTTTCGGATTGTCATATATTCCAGGCCAGTGGCTTGAAAGCATCCAGATAGCCAAGGGTGCTTCATCAGTAATCAATGGTGTTGAGTCAATGACTGGACAAATCAATATGGAGCATCGTAAGCCTACTGACGAAAAGCCTCTTTTTATAAATGCTGCAGTTATGAGTGATACCAAGATGGACTTCAATATAGCATCCTCTCTGCAAATGGGTTACAAATGGAGCACAGTCATTCTAGGACACGTTTCCGGAAACATCGCTTCACACGATATGAATGGTGACAGCTTCCTTGATGACCCGAAGATGCTTCAGTTCAATCTGGCCAATCGTTGGCTCTATCAGGCAGATAATGGCGTACAGGTGCGTTTCGGTGTGCGTGCTCTTCAGGACAGAAGACTTGGCGGACAGGTTCTTACCGATGAGTCTGGAGCAAAAGTATATTTTGATAAAAACAGATATTCTATCAAAGAGGTACCCGGAGTTGTTGATCCGTGGGGTTCAGATATTCTCAATCGCTCAATCAACGGATATTTCAAGATAGGAGTCCCTCTGTCAGAAGACAATTCGCAGAATATTGCACTGGTAGCTGATTATTCCTATCAGGATATGGATTCGTATTTCGGTGCTACAAAGTATCTTGCAGGACAGCACTCTGCTTTTGCAAACTTGCTGTACCAGAACGAGATAAACGAATCTCATAAATTCACTGTAGGCTTAAGCTCGACATTTGACCGCTATAACGAGGATTTCCGCAGAATGATAAGCTTCGACGCCAAGGATAATATAACTTCAAGAAATGCCGTAACTAACCTTGCAAATGTCGGTATTTTCGGAGAATATACCTTCCACGCAGGCGACAAGTTTTCAACGATTCTCGGAGTGAGGGGGGACTGGTACAATCAGGCAGGATTCCGTTTCTCACCACGTTTGACTTTGAAATATGCCCCTATCGATGAGATTGTCATCAGAGCCAACGGAGGTAGGGGACTCCGCTATTCAACTCCACTTATTGACAATATCGGAGTGTTCTCTACAAGCAAACTTTTCAAGGGAATATACAATGATCATCTTCTTGAGGATGCCTGGACATTCGGCGGAAATATCACATATTATATGCCTTTCGGAGCATCTTCAAACACCTACATAAGCTTTGATTATTTCAGGACGCAGTTTGCCCAGCAAATGGTCGTAGATTATGAAAGGTTCGCAAATACTATAGATTTCTATGCACTCGACGGAAAACGCTCCTATACAAATAATTATCAGCTTGATTTCTCTGTAGATCCCGTCGAACGCTTCAACATAACATTGACATTCCGCTACACCGATGCTCAGATAGAACTTGCAGACAAGGGATTGGTTGAAAAGCCTATGACAAGTCGCTATAAAGGAGTCCTTAATCTTCAGTATGCAACGAATCTCAACAAGTGGATTTTCGATTTTACCGCCTCTGTCAACGGTCCGGCAAGAGTATATGACTTTATGAAGGGTATGGATGGCATCAAAGAACGTAACGGAAGGTATTATTCTCCGGTATATCCGCTTCTCTATGCTCAGATTACCCGTCGTTTCAAAGGATGGGATGTTTATATAGGTGCAGAAAATCTTACTAACTTCCGACAGAAAGATCTTATCGCAGGTGCTGTCAAAGATAACAACGGTTTTGTAAGTCCTCGTCAGCCTTCTTTCGATGCAAGTAACATCTGGGGACCTCTGATGGGTATCAAGGCACATATCGGATTTCGTTTCACTCTGTGGAAAAAAGCTTGATATAGCTTATGATTTATCACTAAAAAAGACTGATTGGTTTGTAATAATGAATAATCCTACTAAATTTGCAATAATATGAAATTGTATGTTGTAATATCAGCTTTGATGCTGACCACATTTGCTTTCGATGCTTATGCATCCGGGATTGCGTCTTCTGATGCTACTGTAATAGAAGCGTCTCAGAAGAAGCCTAAGAAAAAGGCTGAGACAAAGGAGGTTACCTTCAATGTCCACCTTCATTGTGCCAATTGCGTGAAGAAAGTTCAGGAGAATATCGCTTTTGAGAAAGGTGTTAAAGGCCTTGAGGTTTCTCTTGAAAATCAGACCGTATATATTAAATATGATTCATCAAAAACTTCGGAATCAACTCTGAGGGTCGCTATTGAGTCGCTTGGTTATTCGGTGGTTGACTCTGCCGCCTCTGGCCACGACCAGCACGACCATCAGCATAATTAATAACTATGTATAAAATCATATCCAAAGAAATGCTCACTCCGACTATTTGTCGGATGAAGGTTGATGCCCCGCGTCTTGCTCATTCAGCAATGCCGGGGCAGTTCCTGATTGTGCGCCCTGATGAATTTGGGGAGCGTATACCGCTGACAATCAGTGATTTCAATAAAGGGGAAGGAACTGTTACTATCGTGACTCAGCAAATAGGTGCTTCTACCTCGGAGATTTGTAAGAAAGAGGCAGGAGAATATTTCGCCGATGTTGCCGGACCACTTGGTGTGCCGTCTGAGTTTACGAAAATGTCCGATTCTGAGCTTGCAGGTCAGAGGTACATATTCATAGCCGGTGGTGTAGGAACAGCTCCAGTGTATCCGCAGGTGAAATGGCTGCACGAAAGGGGAGTGGCAGTGGATGTGATTGTCGGTGCAAAAAATTCCGGGCTTGTAATATATAAGGAAGAGATGGCAAAGGTCTGCGACAATCTGTATATCTGTACTGATGACGGATCTGAGGGATTCAAGGGTCTCGTGACTGCTATGCTTGAGAAACTCGTTGTCGAGGATGGCAGAAAGTATACACAAGCTGTTGCAATCGGTCCGATGATTATGATGAAGTTCGCAACTTTGACTGCGAAGAAGTTGGGTCTTCCTATAATTGTCAGTCTCAATACCCTAATGGTTGACGGCACTGGAATGTGCGGAGCTTGTCGTGTTACCGTTGCCGGAAAGACACGTTTTGCTTGTGTCGAGGGACCGGAGTTCAACGGTTGCGATGTGGACTTTGATGAGGCGATGAGGCGTCAGGGAATGTATAGGAGTGAGGAGCAGGAGGCAGATCACAAATGTAAAATAGGGAGGGGCAGATAATGGCAAACAGGATTCCACGTGTTCCTGTCAGAGAACAGGACCCGAAGGTTCGTGCAACGAATTTTGATGAAGTATGCTATGGTTATAATCTGGAAGAGGCATCTGAGGAAGCATCCCGTTGTCTGCACTGCCGGAATCCGCGTTGCGTAGCGGCTTGCCCAGTCGGTGTGAAGATTCCTGATTTTATAGCTCTCGTAGCTTCCGGTGATTTGAATGGTGCAGCCCTCAAGATAGCAGAAGATTCTTCTCTGCCAGCCATTTGCGGCCGCGTATGCCCTCAGGAAACCCAGTGTGAGGGCAGTTGTGTGCTTGGAGTCAAAGGCGAGCCTGTTGCTATCGGTAAACTTGAGCGTTTTGTGGCTGACTGGAGTCGTGAAAATGGTGTTGTAACAGCCTCAAAAGCTCCTGCGAATGGGCATAAGGTTGCTGTTGTCGGTAGTGGACCTGCTGGTTTGGCTTGCGCCTGTGATTTGGCTAAAGTCGGTTATGAAGTTACTATTTTCGAGGCTCTGCATAGGCCTGGAGGAGTGTTGGAATATGGTATTCCCGAGTTCCGTTTGCCTAAAGACAAAGTAGTTGCTGCGGAAATCGACCAGGTTAGAAGTCTTGGTGTGAAGATAGAGACAAACGTAGTTGTCGGAAGGACCGTTACAATCGATTCTCTTATGAATGAAGAGGGTTTCGATGCTGTTTTTGTCGGCTCAGGAGCAGGACTTCCAAGATTTATGGGAATACCGGGAGAGAATTTGAATGGTGTTTTTTCTGCAAATGAGTTTCTTACAAGAAACAATCTGATGAAGGCTTACCGCGACGATTATATGACTCCTATTCACGCTGGACACAGGGTTGTTGTTGTCGGCGGAGGCAATGTGGCTATGGATGCTGCGAGGACCGCCTTGAGACTCGGTGCGGATACTACAATCG
>Tibetan_p1__coassemble_227_pt1 | contig 33143 bp, 20 predicted proteins | sample Tibetan_p1__metabat2_high_PE_033 | metagenome-assembled genome bin Tibetan_p1
TTCTAAGATATAGACGAGCAATAAAAGGAAGTCTACATCAAAAAATGATTTTTTAACAAAACTCCATCAAGTTGCAAAAGAACGCTTGTTTTTCTATTTTTGCACAAAAGCTACAGACAATTGGAAGATAAAAGACATAACAGACTGCTTACAGCGGAGGAATTCGGACGGATATTCAAGAAATGCCGGCCTATCTATATTAATATAGCCAACTCATATATTCACGATATGGTTGCAGCAGAAGATATAGTCTGTGACAGTTTTGTAAAAATGTGGGAAAAACGATGGGAGCTTGAGACTGACAATTTCGAAGCGTATGCTTTCAAGACTGTAATAAACAGATGTCTGGACTATCTGAAAGTTACTCAATCACGACTCAGAATCCAGCAAGAAATCCACTCTACAGGCAACAGGATGCAGATGTATGAGATTAATTCTCTCAAGAGTCTGAATCCTGACAAATTGTTCGCAGATGAGGTAATCGGCTTGGTCAAGGAATGCGTCAGGAGAATGCCTGATGAAACAAGGAAAGTATTTATTGCCAGCAGAATAGATCTGAAAACTTATACAGAAATCTCTGAAGAAACAGGACTTTCCGTAAGACAGATTACCACACATATGCAGAAAGCCCTGAAAGCCTTGAGGGAACAACTCAAAGATTATATTCCGTTCATCGCGGTAATTCTGCTTCTATTGCAGCAACAGCCCGCAACTATCCAAGACAGCACATCCGCCGAGTCTGACAATCCTGAATCAGTAAATATAATATCCACATTTTCAGAATGACAGGCACTCTGCCCGGACAAAATGCGGAAACGAAGTACATACGAAAAATTTTTGTTAGTCTGAAAAAATAGGTATTTTTGTAGGATTTTACTCAAATTCATATAAATATGAGACACTACAGATTCATACTCGCCATAATAGTGGTCGCGATAATGCCACTAATCACAAGTTCGTGCTGTGACAGAAAAGACGAGACAAAAGCGAAATACATCTTCCTACTCATTGGAGATGGTATGGGGCAATCTCACGTGGCACTCGCCGAATCATACCTGTCCTACAAGGCCGGAAAGCTCGGCGGCGAACAACTGACATTCAGCGGCTTTCCTAACTACGGAATCGTGACAAATTACTCTGCAAACCATATTACTACCTGTTCGGCTGCAGCAGGAACCGCAATCGCCACAGGAACGAAGACAAATAACGGGATGCTCGGAGTTGATCCGGAGGGTAACCCTCACGAGAGTGTGGCTGAACGCCTTAAAAAGGACGGGTACAAAGTCGGCATCATCAGTTCCGTACCAATCAACGATGCTACTCCTGCAGCTTTCTATTCTCACGTAAAGTCGAGAAGAATGGGATATGAAATAAGCAAGTCTATGGCTTCATCGGGATTCGAGTTCTTTGCTGGCGGCGGATTCAAGAATCACAAGAGTAAAGATGGTGAATATATAGGAGATTACCTGACATCGCAGGGTATGACAATGTGCTATTCGCAAGAAGAGTTCGAGTCTGCGGACAAGAGCGGAAGAATCGTGATGTGCGAACCGTACAACAGGGAAAAGGAGCCGAAAACATATTATGCCGGAGCACAACTTCCTGAAGGTCATATTACTATCAGTCAGTACCTCGACAATGCCATAGAAATGTTCGGAGAAGAACCTTTCTTTATAATGTGCGAAGGCGGAGAAATCGACTGGGCGGCGCATTCCAACAAGACTATGCCTACCATCAATACAATACTTACATTCGACAAAGCCGTACAGAGAGCGTACGAGTTCTACCTCAAGCACCCTGACGAAACACTTATAATAGTCACAGCTGATCACGAAACTGGCGGTGTAACACTCGGTTACGGAAGCACACACGACTATACTATCAGATGGGGAGTAATAGACAGCGCTTACAATGCAGCAGGACAGACAAATACACTTGATGCCGAACAGAACAGGCTTCTGAACGAAAGCGCCCTCATAGGATGGACAACAACTGACCATACGGGAGGTCATATTCCTATATATGCAATTGGAAAAGGAGCTGAAAGATTCTCCGGACGTATGGACAATACAGATATAAAAGGTAAAATTCTGGCTGAATAGCCCTAAATAATTTGGAAAATGGATAAAAGGATTAAAGTCAAAGACCTGCTCAAATGCGAGAGCGGGCAGAAAGTCACAGCTAAAGGCTGGGTTAGAACTAAGAGAGGGAACAAAAACGTGGCCTTCATCGCCCTTAATGACGGCTCCACTATCAACAATATCCAAATTGTAGTAGAAAAGGCAAATTTTGAAGATTCCCTTTTGGCAAAAGTTACTACAGGTGCCTGCATACGTGTAACCGGTAATCTTGTAGAGTCAGTAGGAGGTGGCCAGAACGTGGAGATTCAGGCAAGTGAAATTGAAATCTACGGAGAGTGTGATCCTGTAAGATACCCTCTTCAGAAGAAAGACACCTCATTCGAATTCCTCAGAACAGTGGCTCACCTCAGACCGAGAACCAACACTTTCGGAGCTATCTACAGAGTAAGAAACCAGATGGCGTTCGCAATCCACGAATTCTTCCACAACAAAGGATTCGTTTATGTTCACACACCACTCATCACAGCATCTGACTGCGAGGGTGCAGGACAAATGTTCAAGGTAACGACATTGGATCTCGAAAACCTTCCTAAGAACAAGAAGGGATGCGTAGACTATACCAAAGACTTTTTCGGCAAGGAAACAAGCCTTACTGTCAGCGGACAGCTGGAAGGAGAACTCGGAGCTATGGCTCTTGGGGAAATATACACATTCGGTCCTACATTCAGGGCTGAGAACTCCAACACTCCACGACATCTTGCAGAATTCTGGATGGTAGAGCCGGAGATGGCGTTTTGCGATATCAAAGACAATATGGACCTTGCAGAAGAGTTCATTAAGTATCTCGTAAAATATGCATTGGATCACTGCTATGATGATATTAAATTCCTGAATGACAGGTACGACAACGAACTGATCAGCCGCCTTGAAGGTGTGTCAGAAACAGAGTTTGTGAGACTTTCATACACAGAAGGAATCAAAATACTTGAAGCTGCTGACGTGAAATGGGAATACCCTGTAAGCTGGGGTACAGACCTTCAGAGCGAGCACGAGAGATACCTCGTAGAACAGCACTTCAAGAAACCGGTGATTCTTACCGACTATCCTAAAGATATCAAGGCGTTCTATATGAAGCAGAACGAGGATGGAAAAACTGTACGGGCAATGGATGTCCTATTCCCTAAAATCGGTGAAATCATCGGAGGTTCAGAACGTGAAGCGTCTCTCGAAAAACTCGAGACAAGAATTGATGAGCTCGGTATGAGCCGCAAGGGTCTTGAGTGGTATCTTGATACAAGACGTTTCGGCGCAGCTCCTCACAGCGGTTTCGGACTCGGTTTCGAGCGTTTGCTGCTATTCGTGACAGGTATGACCAACATACGCGATGTGATTCCATTCCCTCGTACTCCTAAAAACGCAGAATATTAAACCAAAAGATACACCTATATGCTTATCATTGGAATTGCCGGAGGTTCCGGTTCCGGAAAAACTACAGTTGTAAAAGCGATTACCGAACAGCTCAAGGACAGCGTCGTTGTAATACCGCAGGACTCATATTACAAAGATTTGAGCCACTGCACAGAGCAGGAGAAAAAAGACCATAACTTTGATCACCCGGACTCGATTGACTTCGAATTGTTGTGCCAGCACCTGAAGGAACTCAAGGAAGGAAAAACAATCGAGCAGCCCGTGTATTCTTATATAACTTGCTCCCGCTCAACTGACGAGACTGTAACTGTTGCACCGGCAGAAGTTATAATTGTGGAAGGCATACTTATATTCACTTGTTCAAAACTGCGCAAACAGTTGGACATCAAGATATTTGTTGATGCTGATGACGATGACAGACTTATGAGGGTGATGTCACGTGACATAATTGAAAGAGGCAAGACTGTGGAATGGGTAATAGACAGATACTCAAAAACAGTTAAGCCTATGTATCTTCAATTCATTGAGCCAAGCAAAAGGTATGCGGATATTATAATACCTCAAGGAGGCCATAACAAAGTGGCTATTGATGTCATTTCCGCAACTATTGAAAAATCGCTAGCAAAAGGCAGCAAGAAATAGGGAATCTGAACTTGAAAATCAATAAAGACAACAAAGCAGGACTATATATCACCGTGATTTTCCATCTCGTGGTGATTATAGTCCTGTTGGTATATCAGATAGACTCAACCGTCAGACGTGAAAACTCATTCGTACTTGACTTTTCAAAACAAGAAGAAATAGAGAAAAGGCAACAAGAAGAAATCTTCAAGGAAGACATTGCAAAAAAAATTGACCGACTGCTCGATGAGGCTGCAAATGTACCTTCGTCAAGGATAAAGAACATAGCAGTTGATGCACGAAGCCGTCTGAAAGATGACAGAAACACTGATGCAGAGCAACTTTACAAAGATGCAGAAAGACTCGCTGCCGATTTGAAAAAAGGCTATAAGGACGCAATCGAAGAGGATGCGAGGGAAGAAACGGTGGAAATTCCATCTACCATAAAGACTAATGACAAGGGCAAACAGGAGTATTCTGGAGCATCCGTTGTATCGTATAATCTTGACGGCAGAAAAGCAAGTCATCTGAAAGTCCCGGCATACAAATGCTACGGAGCAGGAGATGTCACTGTCATTATTATTGTATCCAATGACGGAAGAGTAGTAAATGCTAAAGTTTTGGATGACATTTCATCAGATGACCCGTGTCTGAGAAAAGAAGCAATTCGCTCTGCGAGGCTTTCAAGGTTTTCAGTTTCACCGACAGCACCTGCCAACCAAAAAGGAGAAATAGTATACCGCTTCATCGCCCAGTAACAATCAAGGCCGGCAGGGTGGAAAATTATTTTGGAAGTTTCAAAAATGTATGATATTTTCGCAAGATAAATTCACAATATAAATTTGATATATAAAATCATTCCGGAAATGAAAAAAGACATAAGAATCGTAGGCAATCCACTGCCTGAAATGCCTTGGGAGGATCGTCCAGAAGGCTGCACAAATGTAATGTGGAGATATTCAAATAATCCAGTAATACCACGCAATCTTCTGAAGGATTCCAATAGCATCTTCAACTCTGCTGTTGTACCTTTCAAAGACGGATACGCAGGTGTGTTCCGTTGCGATGACACTAACATCAGAATGACATTGCACGTAGGATTTTCAAAAGATGGTATCAACTGGGAACTCAACCCTGAAACACTGAAATTCAAATGCGACATTCCAGAAGTACAGGACTGGGTTTACGGATATGACCCGAGAGTTGCCAAAATCGGTGACCGTTACTATGTAACCTGGTGCAACGGATACCACGGACCTACAATCGGAGTAGCTTGGACAGAAGACTTCGAGACTTTCCACCAGATGGAGAATGCATTCCTTCCTTACAACAGAAATGGTGTAATGTTCCCTCGTAAGATAAACGGAAAGTTCGCATTGCTTTCAAGACCTTCTGACACAGGACATACTCCTTTCGGAGACATCTTCTATTCAGAATCACCAGACCTCGAGTACTGGGGACACCATCGCTTCGTAATGGGACCATCGGATTTCGAGAAAAGTGCTTGGCAGTGCTGCAAGGTAGGTGCCGGCCCTGTTCCTATCGAGACATCTGAGGGTTGGTTGCTCTTCTACCACGGAGTGCACCGTACGTGCCAGGGATACAACTACTCATTCGGTGCAGCGTTGCTCGACCTTGAGCAGCCTTGGAAAGTAATTGCACGAACAGGTCCATACCTTCTCCATCCGGAGACTACATACGAGTGTATGGGTGATGTGCCTAACGTATGCTTCCCTTGCGCGTCTCTGCACGACCCTGAGACAGGACGTGTAGCTGTATATTACGGATGCGCCGATACAGTTGTAGGATTGTCTTTCGGTTACATAGACGAGATTATTGAGTTCACAAAGAAGTATAGCATCATCTAAATATTTGGAACTGATGAAGTTATCTCGAATTATACCTATAGCCGCCACTCTGTTGGCGGCTTGGTCGGTTTCAGTAAGTGCCGAGGAAAGGCTTACTGATTACGTAAATACCCTTATCGGTACTTCAAACTTCGGTACCACCAATCCTGGTGCACTTTGCCCGAACGGTATGATGTCGGTAACACCATTCAACGTAATGGGCTCCGATCTGAATACCTGGGACAAAGACAACCGCTGGTGGTCAACTCCGTACAGTTCGGACAATTGCTTCCTTACAGGATTCTCACACATCAATTTAAGTGGTGTAGGATGCCCGGAAGTTGGCCTGGCCCTGACTATGCCTACAAGCGGTGAACTGAATGTAGACTATCACGCCTATGGAAGTACTTATCACGATCAGCAGAGCAGTCCGGGATATTACAGTTGTATGCTCGACTCCTACGGAATCAAAGCTGAAGTCAGTGCCACAACGCGTACTGCAATCGAAAGATACACTTACCCCGAAGGTAAAGGCAACATCATTGTAAATTTCGGAGAAGGTCTGACAAATGAAACAGGTGCGTGGCTCAGGAGGTTAAGCGCTACGGAAATCGAAGGAATGAGGCTTGCCGGAACATTCTGCTACAATCCTCAAGCCGTATTTCCGGTTTATTTTGCAATAAGGATTAACAAAACTCCTTCAAAGTCCGGATTTTGGAAGCTTCAGCCTGAAATGAAAGGAGTGGAAGCCGAATGGACTCCGGACAATGGAGACTACAAGCTATACACAAAATACGAAAGAGAAATAGCCGGTGACAATCTCGGTTACTGGTTTTCATTCGATACCAAAGAAGGCGAACAGGTGGAGCTGCAGATAGGAGTATCATTCGTCAGCTGTGCAAACGCGTGGGAAAATCTTAATGCGGAACAGCCTAAACTTGCCGAAGGGGTATCCAATTTCGACAATATCCACGAAAAGGCCCGTCAGCAATGGGAGGAATCTCTCGGAAGAATACGTGTAAGCGGAGGAACAGAACGCGACAAAGAAGTTTTCTATTCAGCTCTGTATCACACACTTATACACCCGAGCATACTAAATGACGTTAATGGTGAATATCCGATAATGGAATGCGGTGAGACAGGCAGATGCGCAGAAGGTGAGAGCAGGTATACAGTTTTTTCACTATGGGACACTTACCGTAATCTCCACCAACTGATGACGCTTGTATATCCTGAAAAACAGGCGGATATGATTCGCTCTATGGTGGATATCTACAAGGAATGGGGATGGATGCCAAAATGGGAGTTGTTCTCAAGAGAGACATTCACGATGGAAGGAGACCCGGCAATCTGCGTTATAACTGACTCATATCTGAAGGGATTGAAAGACTTCGATGTTGAGATTGCATACAATGCTTTCAAAAAATCCGCAACTACTCCAGGAAAGGATAACTTGCTCAGACCTGACATTGACGCATACATAGAAAAAGGTTATGTTCCACTCGGGTTCTATGCAAGCGATCTCTCAGGCGACAATTCCGTTTCCCACGCTTTGGAGTATTATGTTGCTGACAACGCATTGTCACTTCTCGCATCTGAGCTCGGTCATAATGAAGATGCCAAAACATTCAGACAGAGGTCATTAGAATATAAACATTATTATTGTCCGGAATACGGCACGCTCAGACCGATAAATCAGGACGGTACCTTCCTCACACCTTTCAACCCGAGACAGGGAGAGAATTTCGAAACAGTTCCCGGATTCCACGAAGGCAGTGCCTGGAATTACACGTTCTATATACCTCACGATGTATACGGACTTGCATCGATTATGGGTGGCAAACGAAACTTCGTCAGCAAACTGCAGAAAGTATTCGACGAGGGATTGTACGATCCTGCAAACGAGCCTGATATAGCTTATCCTTATCTTTTCAGCTATTTCAAGGGTGAAGAATGGAGAACACACAGAACAGTAAAACAGCTGCTTGAAAAATACTATACTACAAGACCGGACGGCATACCTGGAAATGATGATACAGGAACAATGTCTGCTTGGGCGGTATTCTCAATGATGGGATTTTATCCGGATTGTCCGGGCGACCCTTCATACACATTCACAATTCCGACATTCGACCGAATTGAGATAACTCTTGATCCAGCTTTGTGCAACGGAAACAAAACATTGGTTATTGAGAAACAAGGAACTGGAGAAAACTTGAAAAAGCTGACAAGGGATGACAAATCATTCAAAAGTTTCAGGATTAGTCACAAAGACCTTGTTGAAAGCGGTGTGATTACTTTTTCACTTTAGACAAACAACAAAACAATGAAACATAACAAACTGATAATCGCCGCATTGAGCGGAATGGTGGCAGCTTGTACCGGCTCCACTGACGCTGGACTTACCCAGTATGTGGATATGAAAATAGGTACAGGCGGACACGGACACGTATTCGTAGGTGCAAATGTGCCTTTTGGAATGGTACAGCTCGGTCCTACGAGCATACCACAGACCTGGGACTGGTGCTCAGGCTACCACGACAGCGACTCGACTGTCATAGGATTCTCTCACACACACCTCAGCGGTACAGGTATCGGTGATTTATTCGACATCACTGTGATGCCTGTAACAGGACAAGTTCAGTTCGCCAGAGGTGAAGAAGCTGATATGAATTCCGGTATGTGGTCATATGCAGACAGGACACAGGAAGTATGCCGCCCAGGCTACTATAGCGTTCCGCTTACAAGATACGGAATCAAGGCAGAGCTTACTGCTACTGAGAGAGTCGGCCTCCACAGATATACATTCCCTGCTTCAGAAGAAGCTGCTATCGTTTTCGATCTTGAGAACGGAGGATGCTGGGATAAGGCCACTGAAACATACATCGAGAAATTCGATGAAAAGTCTATCCGCGGATGGAGATATTCAAGCGGATGGGCAAAAGCACAGAGAATATATTTCCACGCTGAATTTTCACGCCCGTTCGACAATGTAGAAATTATAGAACGAGAAGGAGTTCTTGAAGGAGATATGATTACTGATGTACCACGTTTTGCAAGAGTGAACTTCAAGACTACAAAGGGAGAGCAAATCCTCGTAAAGGTTGGTCTGTCTTCTGTCAATGTAGACGGTGCGCTTGCCAACTTGAAAGCTGAACTTCCTGGATGGGATTTCGATGCCACTGCAAAAGCTGCTGATACAAAATGGAACAACGAACTCTCAAAAATCAGAATCGAAACAGCTGATGCAGATGCAAGAAAGATATTCTATACATCTTTGTACCATTCGATGATTGCTCCATCATTGTTCAGCGATGTTGACGGAAAATACCGCGGGGCAGACGGGGAAATTCATAACAACCCTGGACACGCAACATACACAACATTCTCTCTATGGGACACTTACAGAGCAGCTATGCCTCTGTACAGTATCTATCAGGAAGAAAAATATGGAGAGTTTGTCAACACTATGCTCAATATTTTCGATGAGCAGGGCAAACTTCCTGTATGGCATCTCCACGGTTGCGAGACTGATTGTATGGTTGGAAATCCTGGTATCCCTCCTGTAGCAGATGCTATCGTCAAAGGGTACACTTGTTTCGACTATGACAGAGCGTTCAAGGCCTTGAAAAACTCTGCTCTTGTTGCAGACAGAGGACAGGACCAGAGAATGATTTATGGATATATACCTTATGACAAGGCACCGGAGTCTGTAGCATACGATCTTGAATATGCCTTGGCTGATGCAGCCGTTGCAAATGCCGCGAAGGCTCTTATTGCAAAATACGAGTCTGCCGGAGAGAAAGCAAAAGCAGAGCAGATTAAAAAAGACTTGGACTATTTCACAAAAAGAAGCCAGTCATACAAACACCTCTTCGATCCTGAACTGACATTCCTCAGAGGAAAAGACAGCAAAGGCAAATTCAGAAAGGAATACAATCCTATTTCATCTACCCACAGAGCTGACGACTACTGCGAAGGAAACGGATGGCAGTACACTTGGCTTGTACCTCACGACATTAAAGGTCTGACTGAGTGCTTCGGAGGCAGGGAGAAATTCCTGGCCAAACTTGACCAGCTCTTTACCGTTTCCTCTGAACTCGAAGGAGAGGCATCTCCTGACATTTCAGGTCTGATTGGACAATATGCTCACGGAAACGAGCCAAGCCACCATATCCTTTATTTCTACACAATGTCGGGACAGCCTTGGAAAGCTGCAGACAAAATAAGGGAAGTACTTTCAACTCTCTACACATCTAAACCTGACGGACTTTCAGGCAACGAGGATGTAGGACAGATGTCATCCTGGTATGTTATGTCATCACTCGGATTCTACGAAGTAGAACCTGCTTCAGGAAGATACTGGTTCGGAACTCCGCTCTTTGACAAAGCAGAAATTGCTGTTGCAGGCGGTAAATTCACGATTGTCGCAAAGAACAACAGTGACGAAAACAGATATATCCAGAGAATTACCCTCAATGGAAAAGCTTATACCAAAGGATACATTTCTCATAAGGACATTGTATCCGGAGGCGAACTTGTGCTCGAGATGGGTGCAGAACCAAAAACCTGGTTCTGCCCTGACGAGCCAGAAGTCTATGCTGATTTGAGACCGGCTGAAAAAAAAAGACTGTTTGTATCAGAATCAGTTGAGAAAGAGATAGAGCGAGTTTGCGCAATGCTGGAAAACCCGAGACTCAGATGGATGTTTTCAAACTGCTATCCGAACACTTTGGATACAACTGTACACCCTGTCGAGGACAAGGACGGACAGCCTGATACCTTTGTATACACTGGAGATATACCTGCTATGTGGCTGCGTGATTCCGGTGCACAGGTATGGCCATACTTACGATATATCAATGAAGATGAGGCACTCAAAAGAATGATAGCCGGTGTTATCAACAGACAGTTCAAGTGTATCTGCATTGATCCTTACGCAAATGCATTCAATGTCGAGCCTGTAGGCGCACATAATTCGACAGACTGGCCAGAAGCTGATCCTTATGTATTCGAGCGCAAATGGGAGATTGACTCACACTGCTACCCTATCCGTCTTGCATATGAGTACTGGAAAAAATGCGGTGACACATCTGTCTTCGGAAAGACTTGGGTCGAAGCTGTGGATAAGATTGTCGCTACATTGAAAGCACAGCAGAGAAAAGATGGTCACGGAGACTATCTTTTCCTGCGTATAACAGACAGACAGCTTGATACGAAATGTGTTGTAGGAAGAGGAAACCCTGTAAAAGGATGTGGCTTGGTTGCATCTGCTTTCCGTCCGTCTGACGACGCTACGACATTCGAGTTCCTTATCCCGTCTAACTTTATGGCTGTCACTTCATTGCGCAAAGCAGCAGAAATTCTTGAGACTGTAAACAAGGAAGATAAACTTGCACAAGATTGCAAAGAGTTGGCTTCTGAAATAGAAGTTGCGCTAAAAGAGAACGCTATCGTAGAACACCCTGAATACGGAAAAATTTACGCATTTGAAACTGACGGATTCGGCAATCATTTTATGATGGACGACGCAAATGTTCCTTCATTGCTTGCTATGAGCTATCTAGGAGATGTAGATGCAAATGACCCAATCTATCAGAATACACGCAGATTCGTATGGAGTGATGCCAACCCGTATTTCTTCAAGGGAGCTGCCGGAGAAGGAATCGGAGGACCTCATATCGGAACCGAAGTAATATGGCCGATGAGCATAATGATGAAAGCCTTCACTTCCGACGATGATGATGAAATCAGAGACTGTATCTGCAGCCTGATGACTACAGACGCCGGAACAGGTTTCATACACGAGTCTTTCAACAGAAATGATGCATCCGTATTCACACGTGAATGGTTTGCCTGGCAGAATACACTCTTCGGAGAACTGATTCTCAAAATAATTGATGACGGCAGACTTGACGTCCTGAACTCCATCATCTGATGCAATACAAGGGAAACGCAAAAGTCGTACAATGAAGAAAACAATATCATTATTTGTCAAAGACTTACATTATCTGTCAAAAACTTACCAGACGCGTTTCCAACAGTATGAAAGGTATGACAACAATTTAAATATAAACCTATAATGTCAAAAACAACAATAATCCTAAGTGCACTCCTGCTCGCAGGATGCTCTAATGTTACGGAGCAGATGACATACATCAGCGAGCCTGCCGACTATGCATCTACCCTCACCGGAACATTGTCTGACTACACTCTGTCGACCGGAAATACTTATCCGGCAACAGCCCTACCTTGGGGTATGAACTTCTGGACACCTGTCACTGGTAAAATGGGAGACGGATGGGCATATAGATATGATGCTCACCATATAAGAGGTTTCAAACAGACTCACCAGCCATCTCCTTGGATCAACGACTACGGTCAGTTCGCAATAATGCCTGTAAGGGATGTAAAGACTGTAAATCAGGATGACAGGGCAAGCTGGTTTTCTCACAACAGTGAGACAGCAAAGCCGTATTTCTATGAAGTTTATCTTGCTGACCACGATATCAATGTAGAGCTTACCCCATCAGACAGGGCTGCAAGATTCCGTTTCACATATCCTGAAAGCGAGACTTCCGGTATCATCATCGATGCCTACGACAATGGCTCATTCGTAAAGGTCCTTCAGGACAAAAATATGGTTGTGGGATACACAACAAAGAATAGCGGAGGTGTTCCGGAGAACTTCAAGAACTGGTTTGTTGTCAAATTTGACAAACCTATCGAAAGCTATATGCTTTACGACGGTGATTCTGCAATTATGCAGACAACAGACGGCAAGAATTTGGAGCAGGTCAACGAAATCAACTGTAACCACTCATTGGCTGCAATACAATTCAAGACATCACGCTTCGAGAAAGTGGGAATTGCCGCAGCATCCTCATTCATATCTCTTGAACAGGCGATGCAGAACCTCAAGGAAGTAGAGAATGACAGCTTCGATGAGGTCAAGGACAAGGCTAAAACACGCTGGAACGATGTTCTGGGCCGTATCAGAATTGCCGGTGGAGACCTGGATATGCAGCGCACTTTCTACTCCTGCCTGTATAGAAGCGTATTGTTTCCACGCAAGTTCTATGAAATCAATGCAGACGGCAAACCTGTGCACTACAGCCCATACAACGGACAAATATGCGACGGATATATGTACACAGATACCGGATTCTGGGATACATTCCGTGCACTATTCCCTCTCCTGAACCTCATCTATCCTTCTGTAAACGAAGAGATTCAGATGGGTCTTGCAAATATCGCAAAGGAGAATTCATTCCTTCCTGAATGGTCAAGTCCCGGCCACAGGGGATGTATGGTAGGAAACAACTCCGCATCTGTAGTTGCAGATGCAATTATCAAAGGCGTTACACCTGTAAGCGAGTGGCAGACCCTTTATGACTGTATCGTATACGGAACTGAAAACGTACACCCTACTGTCAATTCTTCAGGAAGACTCGGACACGAGTACTATAATACTCTCGGATATGTTCCATACAATGTCGGAATCCACGAAAATGTAGCAAGAACTCTTGAATATGCTTACAATGACTGGTGTATCCTCCAGATTGCCAAGAAACTTGGTCGTCCTCAGGAGGAACTTGACAAATGGGAGAAAAGATCCCAGAACTGGAAGAATGTCTTCGATGCTTCACACAACCTTATGAGAGGAAGAAATGAAGACGGTACATTCCAGGAGCCATTCAGCCCATACAAATGGGGTGACGCTTTCACAGAAGGAAACGCTTGGCATTATACCTGGTCGGTATTCCACGATGTAAATGGTCTCAAAGAATCAATGGGCGGTGAAAAAGGATTTGTCAAGATGCTTGACTCAGTATTCGTCGTACCTCCTATTTATGACGACAGCTACTATGGATTCCGCATCCACGAGATTGCTGAAATGCAGGTTGCAAATATGGGTAACTACGCACACGGCAACCAGCCTGCACAGCATATGATTTATCTGTATGACTGGACCAACGAGGCTTGGAAGGCACAGAAACATATCAGAGAAGTAATGGACAAGCTCTATAACCCTAATCCTGACGGATACTGCGGTGACGAGGACAACGGACAGACTTCTGCCTGGTATGTATTCTCAGCCTTGGGATTCTACCCAGTATGTCCAGGTTCGGATGAATATGCAATCGGAACGCCTTACTTCCCTGAAGCACAGATTCTTCTTGAGAACGGAAAAACTCTTACAATCAAGGCACAGAATGCTGATGGAAAACCAGGAAGACCGGAAACATATATCAAAACAATGTCTGTAAACGGCAAGGAGCATACTTCCAACTTCCTGAACTACAGAGAACTGATCAAGGGAGGAGAAATTGTCTACACAATGAGCAACAATCCTGCAAAATAAATTTTACCAATATTTACGGAGGTTACCCAAAAGATAACCTCCTACTTACATTAATGAGAATTCATAATCAGATTAACGGCAGATGAAATTTCACCAAACAATTCTGACGGCAACAATATTAAGTGTCCTGTTCAACAGTTGTGGCAACAAAACCAATGTAACCTCGCCGTCCAGTGACATTGAAGTAAAGGTCACTCTAAATGAGAACGGTAATGTCAAATGGCAACTGAATGCTTATGGCAATCCTATCATAGCACCTTCATCTACAGGTCTTGAGGCAAAAGAGACAAACTTGTCAGACGGATTTGAAATCATTGACACTCAGACAAATTCACAAGATGAAGTATGGACACAGCCTTGGGGAGAAAACAAGACCATCAGAGACAACCACAAGGAACTGGCTGTCAAAATGGAAAACAAGGAAGGTGTAAAGCTCACTTTACGCATAAAGGCTTTCGATGACGGTGTAGGATTCAGATATGAATACGAAACTGGTCTTGACTCACTTACTATTACTGCAGAAAAGACTGGATTTGAATTTGCTTCAGACGGAATGAGCTGGAGCATTCCTGCAAACTTCGAGACATATGAGCTACCGGTAAGAGAGCAAAGCATAAGCAAAACAGAAAACGCAAATACTCCTTTCACTTTCTGTATCGGCTCGATATATGGCAGCATTCACGAGGCCGCTTTGTACGACTTCCCGGAAATGAATCTATACAGCGATGACTCTCTTTCATTCCGTAGCGAACTCGCACCAATGCCACAGGGATTCAAGGCCAGAGTGCCAGGAAAATTCAATACACCTTGGAGGTCCGTACAGATAGCTGAAAGCGCTGTAGGACTTATCAACTCGTCATTGATTCTGAACCTCAACGAGCCGTGCAAAATCAAAGACACTTCGTGGATACAGCCGCAGAAATATGTAGGCGTATGGTGGGGAATGCATTTGGGAACACACAGCTGGACTTGCGACAGCCGTCACGGAGCTACAACAGAGAATGCTATCAGACACATCGACTTCGCTGCTGCCAACAATATCGATGGTGTACTATTCGAAGGATGGAACGAAGGATGGGAAACCTGGGGAGGACGCCAGCATTTTGATTACTGCAAAGCATATCCTGATTTCGACATAGAGAAAATAGCTGCCTACGCAAAGGAGAAAGGCGTAGAACTGTGGATGCATAACGAGACAGGCGGAAGCATCTACGAATATGAGGCTGCTTTGGATAAAGCGTTCTCAATGTATGAAAATCTCGGAGTACACACAGTAAAAACAGGTTATGCCGGCGGTATGCCAGGAAATATCAGACATCACTCTCAGCGCGGAATCCAGCATTATCAGAAAGTCGTTGAAGCTGCTGCTGCTCATAAACTTATGATTGATGCACACGAGCCAATCAAGGAGACCGGTATCCGCAGAACGTGGCCGAATATGATGACTCGCGAAGGCGCACGGGGAATGGAGTGGAATGCCTGGAGTGATGGAAACTCAGCCGAATATCTATGCCAGATTCCATTCGTAAGACTACTGAGCGGGCCTATGGACTACACTCCGGGAGTTTTCGACATCTACTACAAGACTGCATCAGAATATAAAACACGTAAAGAATGGAATGGTGACTATTCAAAGACTTTCATAAAGACTACCCTTGCACGCCAAATTGCAAACTGGGTTCTTCTCTACTCACCTCTTCAGATGGCCTGCGACCTGATAGAGAATTACGAGGGACACCCTGCATTCCAATTCTTCCGTGATTTCGATGCAGATTGTGACTGGTCAAAAGCTCTTGCCGGAGAAATCGGTGACTATATAGTAATTGCCCGCCGCTCTGGTGACAAATTCTTCCTCGGAGCAGGAACAAACGACCAGGCAAGGACAATTGACATCTGTCTTGACTTCCTGGAGCCAGGAAAAACCTATGCAGCTGCTATATATGCTGATGACACTAATGCTCCTGTAATCAGCCAGCCGGACGGTACAAAGTCTGCAGACAAAACTGCATATAGAATAATAAACAAGACTGTAACTTCAACGGACAGCCTTACAATCGAGATGGCCCAGTACGGAGGTCAAGCTATAAGTTTCATACCTGCAGAATAATATGTCTGAGGTATCATCCCAGACTATATTATAGAAACTGGGGAGCGACTCTGATTTTGAGTTGCTCCCCAGTTTTTTTTAAACACGGTATTATATCCGGTAAACTATTCCATCAGTTTTTTGTATTTGAAACGCTTAGGCTCTTCGTTTCCAAGTCTGCGTTTACGATTCTCCTCATATTCAGAATATGAACCCTCGAAGAAATAAACCTGAGAATCTCCCTCAAAGGCAAGTATATGTGTGGCAATCCTGTCAAGGAACCACCTGTCGTGAGAAATCACCACAGCACAACCGGCAAAGTTCTCAAGGCCCTCTTCCAATGCTCTGATAGTATTTACATCAACATCGTTGGTAGGCTCATCAAGAAGAAGAACATTACCTTCATCCTTCAAGGTAAGAGCCAAATGCAGACGGTTTCTCTCACCTCCTGAAAGAACACCGCAAAGCTTTTCCTGATCCGCACCTGCGAAATTGAACCTTGATACATATGCTCTCGCATTCACTTCCCTCTTACCAAGTTTTACAAACTCTGAATCGTTTGAGATTGTCTGATATACAGTTTTCTCTGGATCTATACTTTTGTGCTGCTGGTCAACATAGGCAATCTTAACAGTCTCGCCAATTGTAATATCACCGGCATCAGGCTTCTCAAGTCCCATAATAAGCCTGAACAAAGTAGTTTTTCCGGCTCCGTTAGGACCGATAACTCCAACTATTCCGGCCGGTGGAAGCACAAAATTCAGATGTTCGAAAAGCAATTTGTCACCGAATGATTTAGCTACATCATTGAACTCGATAACCTTGTTACCAAGACGAGGACCGTTAGGTATGAAAATCTCAAGGTTTGCCTCTTTCTCCCTTCCGTCATCGGCTGCAAGTTTCTCATAAGCACCAAGACGAGCCTTAGATTTGGCGTGACGGGCTTTAGGTGCCATTCTTACCCACTCAAGCTCTCTCTCAAGAGTCTTCTTTCTCTTGCTCTCCTGCTTTTCCTCCATAGCAAGACGATTACTCTTCTGCTCAAGCCAAGATGAATAATTTCCTTTCCAAGGAATACCCTCTCCCCTGTCAAGCTCAAGAATCCATCCTGCGACATTATCAAGGAAATAACGGTCGTGTGTCACTGCTATGACTGTACCTTTGTATTGCTGCAAATGGGCTTCAAGCCACTGAATACTCTCTGTGTCCAAATGGTTGGTAGGCTCGTCAAGAAGAAGAACATCCGGTTGCCTCAACAAAAGGCGACAAAGCGCCACTCTTCTACGCTCACCACCACTGAGATTAGCCACTTTCGCATCCGAAGGAGGACACTGAAGAGCATCCATAGCTCTCTCAAGTTTTGCATCTATCTCCCAACCGTCACAATGCTCAATCTTCTCTGTAAGCTCTCCCTGAAGTTCGATAAGTTCATTCATCTTGTCCGGATTTTCCATTACCTCCGGATCACAAAACGCAAGATTCACCTCTTCATACTTCTTCAGAAGGTCCATAACTTCCTGAACTCCCTCTTGAACAACCTCTATCACGGTCTTCTCCGGATCCATCTGAGGCTCCTGCTCAAGATAACCAACTGAATAACCAGGAGCCCATACGACCTCTCCCTGATATCCGGTCTCAACTCCTGCAATGATTTTCATAAGAGTTGATTTACCGGAACCGTTAAGTCCTATGATTCCAATCTTGGCTCCGTAAAAGAATGAAAGATAAATGTCCTTTAATATTACCTTATTATTATGGGGCAATATCTTGCCCACCCCGTTCATCGAAAAAATGATTTTCTCGTCTGCCATATATATTAAATTTCTTCTATTTTCGACAAAGATAAGATTTCCGTCAATGGTAACCAAAACTATTTTCCAACAACAGATTCCCTCAATGTTCCTGGTATGTTCTCCCTTATAACTTCTGACAACTGTTCTCTGACAACTCCGATTGTTGATATCCTGGCCTTCTCCTTACGGCACCATTCACCAGGTGTCTGATTCATAAACAGACGGAACGCCATATTAAACGAAGCTACAGTATTGAACCCGCACGCTTGTGAAAGTTCTACAATCTTCAAGGTCGGGTTTTCTCTATATATCTCACAGGAGTATTGCACACGGTAAAAATTAACGAACTGACGGAAATTTCTTCCGGAACACAAACTGATAGCCCGAGAAATATACAATTTGTTGGAATAAATAACCTTAACCAGATCATTAATCGTCAAATCACTCCTGAGAAAAGGCTTTTCCTTTTCAAAATACTCTATAAGCCGTTCGTAAACAACACGGTAACTTGAATCGTCGGACATAGCAGCATCGTCAAGCCCCAAATGTGAATCCTTTATTGATTCAAGTACTGCTTTCTCGTGCCTGAGCATCACTGCAAAAGGAGAATTTCTCAATTTTCTGAAATACAACCCGCAAAGGGCGTAACCGAGCAAAAGATTGACTAATGCCAGATGATAACCGTCATAAGAATCCAACAAATCACAGAAAAGCAAAGCGAATGATACCGAAAAACTTACCGATACCATATAGACGCAATCAGAACAGATATTGATGTAGCTCCAAACTGTCCCCTGCTTCATCACAAGATTCATATCGGCAACTTGCCTTACAGTCTTTACCACTACAACAAAGGACAAGATGAAAACAACAAGCATAGAAGCCCATACCATTGATGCTGACGTAGGCATTCTTACTACACCTGCAGCCCCCAAAATATGCAATAAACCAACTGAAGGCAATACTGCAACTGAACAAAACAACAACCTCCTACTGCTCTGTTCATCAAAAATACGGAATACGTAAATAACTGCCGGCACAAGAGATATGGATAAGTCAAACATCAAACGCGAGCCTGATGGTCCGGAAACTGCCAAACCCGCAATTATGACTAAAAAATCAAGACCCAGCAATACTGCAAAAACCCGGCTATCGTTTTCAACACACTCGGGATGCCTTTTTTTCTTCAACAACACACAAATCATCAATACAAGAAGCGGCAGCAATACTACCGCGGCAACCAATAATTCCATAGTTTCAGTGTTTTTATGTATATGCAAATATATAATAAAAAACCCCTTACAGACGCGCTGCAAAGGGGTTTTCCGTCACAATTATATCTTTTAATACTTTTTTTCTGTTTTTATCCTTCCAATTGCTCCTGATTTTCCTTCTTTTTCAGTTTCAGACCAGTCTTTATTTCCTCAAAGCCTTCTCCGTAGACACTACTTGCTGACGATACAGATATGAAAGCCTTTTTGTCAATAGATCTGACTTCGTTTATAACATCATTCATCTGATGCTTTCTGGATATAATCAGAAGGACTTTACCCTCTGTCTGTGAGTACCATCCAACAGACTGAAGAGCAGTAACTCCTCGATGAACATTGTTTATCATATGATCCGCGATTTCTGCATACTTGGATGAGAACACCAGAATCTGCACCGAAGACTTATTTCCAAGCAACACAAAATCGACACCGAAAGAGAAAACAATCATAACTACATATCCATATATCATATCCACTATACCCTTTTCAGGAACCAACAACATTGTGGATATGATGAATATATCAGTAATCATATATACCCTTCCAGGTGAAACAGGCCAGAATTTGTTCACAATCATTGCCACGATGTCTGTGCCACCCGTACTTCCGCCACGCAACAAAACAAGACCAATACCAACAGACTCCATAGAAGCACCTACAAGAGCCACCAGTATCTGATCCGGAATATTGGTAACTTCCAGAAACTGGAAATTTTCCGGAAGTACTTTGAATAGTGCGGAAGACAGAATAATCACATAAATCGTCTTGAAACCGAATGCTTTACCGAGGAAAGCGAATCCGATACAAAGAAGAAGTACATTGATTATAGGAAAACTCATTCCTATAGGAATCCCTGTACCAAATTGGATGATTGTACACAAACCAGTGAGACCACCACTTGCTATACCGTTCGGAATCAAGAAAGATGTCCATCCCATACAATAAAGCAAGGTTCCCAGTGAAAGCAGGAAGTAGTCCCAAATCACTGACAATACTTTGTTCTGTTTCATATAGAAAGTGTTTATTTTACAACAATGTTCACAATCTTTCCAGGTACTACTATAACTTTTACAATATTGCCCCCAGCTACATATTTGGAAGTCTGGTCGAGTGAGCGCACATACGCATCAACTTCTTCACGAGGCATATCAGCTGACAATTCCACAGTAAACCTCATCTTTCCGTTGAAGGATACTGCATAGGTGCATTTGTTTTCCTTCGTATATTCTTCAACATACTCTGGGAACTCTGCAAAGGTAATGCTCTTGCTGTGGCCCAAAATCTCCCACAACTCTTCAGCTATGTGAGGTGCAAAAGGCGAAAGCAATATTACTAAAGGCTCTAGAACCGCTCTTTTTGTACACTTAAGGTCATAAAGCTCATTTACTGCTATCATAAATGCACTAACAGCTGTATTAAACGAAAATGCCTCAATGTCTGTGCGCACTTTGCCTATAAGTTTATGAAGCGATTTCAGTTCATCAGCAGTAGGGGCCTCGTCAGTAACCAGGAACTCATCTCGGTTGTAGAAAAGTCTCCAAACCCTCTTGAGGAATCTGTTAACTCCATCAATACCTTTTGTATCCCACGGTTTCGACTGCTCCAAAGGACCGAGAAACATTTCATAAAGTCTCAGAGTATCAGCTCCGTAAGTGTCGCAAATCATATCAGGATTCACAACGTTAAACATAGATTTTGACATCTTCTCAATCGCCCATCCACAAATGTACTCGCCATCCTCGAGAATGAACTCTGCATTAGCAAAATCAGGCATCCAGGCCTTGAATGCCTCCATATCCAGACGATCGTTATGCACAATATTGACATCTACGTGAATTTCAGTTGTGTCATACTGATCCTTCAGGCCATACGAAACAAATGTATTTGTATTGATTATTCGGTATACAAAATTCGAACGTCCCTGAATCATTCCCTGATTAATAAGTCTCTTGAATGGCTCATTCTCACAAACATATCCCAAATCATAGAGAAATTTATTCCAGAATCGAGAATATATCAAGTGTCCGGTAGCGTGCTCCGTTCCACCTATGTACAAGTCTACATTGCGCCAGTACTCATCAGCCTCCTTTCCAACAAGAGCTTCTGTATTGTGAGGATCCATATATCGTAGGTAGTATGCACTACTTCCTGCAAAGCCTGGCATTGTGCTTTTTTCAATAGGATAACCATCAAAAGTCCAGTCAGAAGCCCTTCCAAGAGGTGGTTCTCCGGTTTCTGTAGGCAGATACTTGTCTACTTCCGGAAGTCGCAGCGGTAACTTGTCAAAAGGCATCGGTGTCGCAACTCCATCTTTAAAATACATCGGGAACGGCTCGCCCCAATATCTTTGGCGAGAGAAAATGGCGTCACGAAGTCTGTAATTGACTTTTCTGCGTCCTATACCTTTTTTCTCTATATAGTCAATGGCAGCAGGAATAGCCTCTTTCACAGTCATACCGTTAAGGAAGCCGGAATTGCACATTATACCTTCCTTGGCATCAAAGCTCTGCTCACTTACGTCGCATCCCTCGATAAGAGGAACAATCGGCAAATCAAAACGCTTTGCAAAAGCATAGTCACGACTATCGTGTGCAGGAACTGCCATAATAGCGCCTGTTCCATATCCGGCAAGAACGTATTCGGAAATCCATACCGGAACCTTGCATCCGGTCAGCGGATTGATAGCGTATGAACCGGAAAAGACTCCTGTAACCTTTCTCGTTTCAGCAATCCTCTCGCGCTCAGTCTTCTTCTTTGCCTGAACCAGATACTCTGATACGGCCTGAGCCTGTCCTGCTGATGTAAGTTTCTCAACCCACTCGCTTTCAGGAGCCAATACCATAAAAGTAACTCCGAAGACAGTATCTGCACGAGTTGTGAAGATTGTCATATCGTATTCCTTATCACCGTTGACAACCTTGAAAATCATCTCTGCACCCTGACTGCGGCCTATCCAGTTGCGCTGCATATCCTTGAGCGAATCAGTCCAGTCAAGCTGCTCAAGATCATCAAGAAGTCTGGCAGCATAGGCAGATACACGCAACTGCCACTGTGTCATCTTCTTTTGCTCCACAGGATGTCCTCCGCGAACAGAATATCCCTCCTTGACCTCGTCATTGGCGAGCACAGTTCCCAAAGCAGGACACCAGTTTACAGCCGTTTCGCCCTGGTAGGCAATCCTATACTGCATCAGTATCTCTGATTTCTGCTCGTGCGACATCTCATTCCACTGCTGTGCTGTAAACGGTGTTACATCTCCGCAAGCGGCATCAACTGAAGCACTTCCGCCTTCTGCAAAAGCAGCTTCAAGTTCACTTAAAGGACGCGCCTTCTGGAGTTTATTGTCAAACCAGCTGTCAAACATCTTCAGGAATGCCCACTGTGTCCACTTGTAATATTCAGGATCACAAGTACGCACTTCCCGCGACCAATCGTACGAGAATCCGATTCTGTCAAGCTGCTGACGGTAACGCGCAATATTCTTCTCAGTCGTAACTGCCGGATGTTGCCCGGTCTGTATAGCATACTGTTCGGCAGGCAGACCGAATGCATCATAGCCCATCGGATGAAGCACATTATAACCGCACAAACGTTTGTAGCGGCTGTATATATCACTTGCAATATATCCAAGCGGATGTCCTACGTGAAGTCCTGCCCCTGATGGGTACGGGAACATATCAAGTACATAATACTTCGGTTTAGAACTGTCCGGTTCAGCCTTGAATGTGTGTTCGGCTGCCCAACGGGCCTGCCATTTAGATTCGATTTCCTTAAAATTATAGTCCATAGGGTTATATGAATATCTATTATAATTTCTATTTCTTAATGCCAAAGCTTGGCTTTCCTTTTCTTTCAAGACGGAATTCCACTGGAATTGTCATTGATGATTTGACCTTATTTCCATTCACTCTGCCAGGTTTCCATTTAGGAGAAGCCGCAATAACCTTCACAGCCTCGTCATCAAGTTCCGGTGACACGCCCTTGATTACCTTCACATCCGTAACACTTCCGTCCTTCGCTATCACGAATGAAACCATAACACGGCCCTGGATGCCTTCCTGAACAGCCTCACGTGGATATTTCAAATACTTGTAAACCCACTTTTCAATAAACTGCCTTGGATCCGGACTGTTAAGGAACATTGGTTTCTGGTCGCACTCGTAATATGGAATCACGTCTTCATATACAGTTCCTTTGACGGTCACGATTCCAGGTCGGAACAAGAGAACTGGCTCATTTGCCAGAGCCACTGAAAAGTTGTAAACATACTCCAACTCTTTCTCCATCATATCGTAATCGATTATGGCTTCCGTATCCTTATCAGTATTGTGTTCCGGATACCTGCCTGTCGTGAACAAAACTGACGGTATCTCTCTGTCATAGAATGCCCTGTGATCGGAAGGATATGGTTCCTCTGCATCGATTTTCGGCGTCACTGGTTGAAGTTCGCGCGAGAGTGTTTGTATAATTTTGTTCATATCCGCATTTGATGATGTGTAGGCATAGAATCCGTTTGTGCCTGTTCCAACCATATCCAGATTTATCATAGCATCTATCTTGTCTGCATCGGCAAATGAACGATTCAGGAAATACCACGCACCGGCATAAGTTTCCACGGAAGCTCCGAACGCGACAAATAGAACAGAACGTCTGAAAAGTATTGAGTTAGTCTTGATGATTCTCGCAAGTTCCATCATCATAGCCAGTCCGGAAGCATTTCCATTGGCTCCATTATAGACTCTTGTAACAGTTCTGCCATCAATAGTCATATCCATAGTCCCGAGATTGTCCATACGCGCGCCTATCACTATATATCTGTTTCTCAGTTCCTTGTCATACCCAGGAACAAAGCCGACAACATTGGAGGAAGTCAGAGTATCACCATTTTCACGTGTTATCCCGAATGAATCTCCTCCTTTAGGGGAAACTATATCTATATCATATCTGCTGAAGCACTCCTCAACATACAAGGCAGCCTCTCGTTCTCCTGCAGAACCTGCGGCACGTCCCTCCATCGATACCGATGACAATGTACGTATATGCTCCTTAAATGATGTAACAGTCTCACTGTCATATAATTCATCATAAGATAAACCGCCGTTGAATTGTGCAGACAACGGAAATGACAACAACATAAGAGACAAGTATAACAATATTCTTACTGGATTCATTTCAAAAAATTATTCGTTTAGAAGTATCCACACATCAGAAGGACAGAAGGATTCCTTCCTGACTTTGATCATAGCTTCCGATGCTTCTACCAAAGTATTGCAAGGGCACACACCTACGGCCATCAAACCGCTGCGAAAACTTATAAGCATCGGCGAATAACCCCTCTCAGATGCTTTTGCAAGCATACTTTCAGCATAAGAGCGCTTGCGGAAAGAACCGACTATAACGTGATAACGAGCCTCTAACTTAGTAGCATAAAGGCCGCCCATTGCAGATGGATTGAGTATGGATCCGCCATTCTGCCTGATGGAATCGAGCGCAGCAAGAGAATCCAGAATAGCAAGAGAATCCCTCAACAGCTGCTCCTCCCTTTTAAGAGAATCTACACGGGCCTGATGAAGAGCCTGCTCTGCACGAAGTACGGCAAGTTTGCGGATTTCTATGTCTGCGCTTGTAGGACGTCCTGCCAGAGTACGGAAAAAATCGCATCCGGTCAGAACGAAAAGTGAGGCAAGAGCCAGCAGTGCAAAAGTTTTTCTCATATAATCAAAATACTAAACCACAACATCGTGCAACACGCAAATTTAACCAATTAATAATCTTGTACAAAATAAAAGTGATATATTTGCAGAGGATAGAACTGTAAAACGCTTTACGACTTTGAGGATAACTTGTACACTGATATTACTTGCCATCGCTGCCCTTGCACATACACAAGCTGCAGCTCAAACGAATGTCGGCCAAATCACAAGGGCTGAAGTACAATTGCAGCCGATTCCGCAGGCAAGACCGCTCTACAGACCAGACACTGTAAAAATCGTAGTGTTGGGAGACATTATGATGCATACCCTTCAGATAAAAAATGCTCTCAAAGGAGATTCCTGCTATAATTTCAACTCGTATTTCAGACATATAGAAAACAGGATCAAAGAAGCTGATATTGCCATCGGAAATATGGAATATACATTAAGCGGACTTCCATACACAGGTTATCCGTGTTTTTCCGCGCCGGATAGTTTTCCGGAATATCTTGCCCGCACTGGATTCGATATATTTCTCTGCGCAAACAACCACATCTTCGACAAAGGAGCTGCAGGAGCAGAAAGAACAATACGAATGTATGAAAACCTGAGCAAACAATACGGAATTCTCCACACAGGACTCCGCACAGAAGTTGACAAACAGAACGATTCCACTTTGCAAAAAAGTAACATTCCTCTGTCAGTGGCAAGGAAAGGAATAAGAATAGCAATTCTCAATTTCACGTATGGCACCAACAGCAGTCCCGGCAAAGAGTTTCCCAAAGTCAACAGGCTCACAGACAGGCACTTGATAAAGCAAGCTTTTTCAGAAGTCCGTGATACGGATATAATAATAGCCCTGCCACACTGGGGAACTGAATATGTACTGAGACACTCCGCATCGCAACGGCGCGATGCAGAATTTCTGGCTGAGGAAGGAGCAGACATCATCATCGGTTCTCATCCACACGTCGTACAGGATTACGAACACATCAACGGGGTACCAGTCATATATTCGCTCGGGAATGCCGTTTCCAATATGAGTGCTCCCAATACACAGGTCGAACTGATGGCGGAAATAAATATTATTCGCCAGAGCAATGGCGACTTGTCTGTACTTGAACCCGAACTTACTTGGCTATGGTGTTCAAGGCCGGGAGGATATGGAAATAGTTACACTGTGATTCCCATTGAAGAGTTCATAGGAAGACGCACTGAATGGAACGGAGAATGGGACTATGACAAGATGATTTCTTCGTGGATACGTGTCAGTTCAGCAACAGGTATCAGAAGAAGCAATAATACAGATAAAAATGACATATAAGAACATAATGAGTAGAAAAACAATAGAACTTGAAGCTATCGATCCTGTTGAAATATACGGGGCTGCCAACAAAAATCTTGAAGCCTTATGCACTTACTTTCCGAATCTGAAAGTAATTGCGCGTGGAAACCAAATTATTCTCGAAGGCAGCGACGAAGATACTGAATCTTTTGAATCAAAAATAAGCAAACTCATAGAACGAAGAAACCACAAAATGAAGTTGACACCATACGATGTTGAAGACTTGTTCGACGGGGATGCGTCACCTGACAGATTCAAGCTTACCGGTGATGCTGTCATTGTATTCGGAAACGACGGTAAACCCATAAAGGCACGCAACAAGACGCAACAGGAAATGGTTAAGGCATATTTTGAAAATGACCTCATCTACGCTATCGGTCCCGCCGGAACAGGTAAAACATATATCGCAATCGCTCTTGCAGTCAAGGCATTGAAAAACCGTGAAGTAAAGCGAATCATCCTGACACGTCCCGCTGTAGAAGCCGGAGAAAGGCTCGGATTCCTTCCAGGCGATCTCAAAGACAAGCTCGACCCATACCTCCAGCCGCTTTATGATGCCCTTGGAGATATGATTCCTGCCCGTAAACTTCAGGAGTTAATGGCAGACGGAACAATACAGATTGCACCTCTTGCATATATGCGCGGACGAACTTTGGACAGAGCCTGCGTCATCCTGGATGAAGCCCAGAATACAAACTTGGGACAATTGAAGATGTTCCTCACCAGAATGGGATGCGATGCAAAATTCATAGTCACAGGAGATGCCAGCCAGATTGACTTGCCAAACAAGAATGACTCAGGTCTGCTCAAAGGAATAGAACTGACTCGAAACATAAAGGGAATCAGCACCATTGTGTTTAAAAACGAAGACATTGTACGGCATCCTTTAGTAGCAAAAATCGTCAAGGCATTTGACAAAGTATCTGCAGCAAAAGCGAATAAAGAAAAAGCGACAGATGAATGCAGATAAAGTACAAGTCAACAGATGAATGCAGATAAAGTAAATGTAGATAAATTAAATACATATAAGCAATTTGCCTAAATATAATACTTATATCATACGCTGGTGAAGTGCTATCAGTAATACAATCAAGGGGCGACTCTATTATGCAGAGCCGCCCCTTGGTTATATTATATGGAAACAAAGTTTAGTTAACGCCTTCCTTAACGATAGAGTCATACTTTGTATATCCAGCCTCATACTTAGGATCTTTGTCACGGAAACGATAGCAGATATTCTTAAGATATTCAGCAATGTTACCCTTGATAGCATTGTCCTTAGTAATGTTGAAAGCTTTCTCAAATGGATCGAAAGCACTCTCCAACGCCTCTTCGAACTGAGCTACAAGCTCCTGGTATTTCTTGTCATCAAACTCATTCTGAGCTTTGTCCTGATACTCAAGAGCAAGGTTGTAATAAAGTATACCTGCACCGATAAATCCGAACTCATACTCAGGGTTGATTTCCTCACATTTGTAATATGCCTTCAAAGCCTCGTCCTTCTTGCCAAGCTGATTGTAGATATTACCCTCTACATAATATAGAGAAGCATTATCAGGCTCGTTCTCTTTTGCAAGATTGATAAGTTCGAAAAGCTTATCAGGATTCTCATTATTCTCAAGATAATAGTTGATCAGACCGATAAGAATACTCTGGCTCTCAGGGAATTTGGTGAAACCATTTTCAAGAGTCTTTTTAGCATCTTCCTTTCTGTCAAGTTTGGCATAAACATCTGCTAGTTTTGCAAAAACCTCACCGCCCTCATAATAATATCCTACAGCAAGGCACTTCTCAAAGAACACTGCAGATCTCTCGAAATCCTGAACAGCCCAAGCAGTAAAGCCGGCATTATAGAGAGCAGTAGTGTCGATTCTTGAAAGAGGCTCTGTTTCAGCAGCGGCAGCACATTTCTCGAAGTTAACACTTGCAGTCTTAAGGTCACCCAACATATAGGCATTCATTCCTTCATCATAATACTTCTTGGCAACATTGTCCAAACCGGAAGCTATATCTTTTGTCTTTGAATGCTTTACATCAATCTCATATGCTTTTGCATAAGCATCAATCGCACATTTGAGAGCATCATCGTAAACTGGTTTTGTCACATTGATAAGAACCAACTGACCATTCTGATTGAAATACAACTCCTTGTCAGAATATATTTCCTTTGTGCAAGGCTCGCCATTAAGTACTGCAGACTCTGTAGAAAGCGGTTTGTCGCTACCCATCAGAAGTTTGAGTTCCTGCTGTGAAGCACCTACCCAAGCCGAACCTGCCGGAGCATTGTAGGCGTCAATGTAAGTGTTGGCCAATTTAATCCAAGTAGCCACCTTGGTAGCTTTCTTAGGATTCTGTGTAGCAGCCTGTGCTGCATCTACCGCCTTCTTGGCATCTTCAGGAGATTTAACCTGAGCATCGGCAAGCTGAATGCCAGCAAAAAGAGCCAATGCAATCAAAATTCTCTTCATAATGTTATTATTAAGGTTTCTAAATTATTCATTGTCAGCAACCTGTGACCCAGCGTCCGACACTTCTACATTATCGGTCTGAGGCTCAGTATTTTTAATCTGCCCTTCGAGCGAAGGTGTCTCCTTATCCTCTTCGTCATTCTTGTTGACTGCCGATATAGCTGCAATAGAGTCGCCGTCCTTTATATTGATAAGACGCACTCCCTGAGTTGCACGTCCGGCAATCCTTATATCGCAAACAGCCATCCTGATAGTTAGTCCTGAACGATTGATAATCATCAGGTCATTTTCATCAGTAACGTTCTTCATAGCAACAAGGGCTCCGGTCTTTTCGGTGATATTCAATGTCTTGACACCCTTTCCTCCCCTATTGGTAATTCTGTACTCGTCGAAGTCTGAACGTTTTCCGTAGCCGTGCTCACTCACAACAAGAATGCTATGTGCTGCTGCATCCTCAGCATTCGGATCGTATGTAATCATACCTACAACCTCGTCATCTTCATCAATATTTATACCACGGACACCGGATGCGGTTCTTCCAAGTGCTCTTGCGTCATTTTCATCAAAACGACAGCAACGGCCGTTACGTCCTGCGAGAAGAATCTGACTCTGGCCATTTGTCATAACAGCATCGAGAAGTTCGTCTCCTTCACGTACTGTGATGGCAATGACTCCATTTGCGCGAGGTCTGGAATAAGCCTCAAGGGAAGTCTTTTTGATAATTCCCCTCTTGGTTCCGAGGACAATGTAATTATTGTTTATATATTCTTCATCCTTAAGGTTTTTCACATTAAGGTATGTCTTAATCTTGTCGTCAGGCTCGATATTGATAACATTCTGGATTGCACGCCCTTTAGATGCTCTCGTTCCCTCCGGAATCTCATACACCTTCAGCCAATAGCATTTGCCGTTCTGAGTAAACAGAAGCATTGTACTATGCATATTGGCTACATAGATATGCTCAATGAAGTCCTCGTCGCGGGTAGCACTTCCCTTCATACCGACACCTCCACGGTTCTGTGTCTTGTACTCAGTAAGTGAAGTCCTCTTGATATATCCCAAATGAGAAATAGTAATTACAACATCCTCATCAGCATAGAAATCCTCAGGATTGAACTCTTCTGCCGAGAAAGCTATTTCGGTCCTTCTTGCATCTCCATACTTCTCCTTCATCTCCATCGTCTCGGACTTGATGATACCGAACTGAAGTTCCTCACTTCCGAGAACGTCTTCACAATAATGGATGAATTTCATACGTTCATCGTACTCACTCTGAAGTTTTTCTCTCTCGAGTCCTGTAAGCTGGCGAAGCCTCATCTCAACAATTGCCGTTGCCTGAGCATCGGAGAAATCAAATGTAGAAATAAGTTCAGCCTTTGCATCCTCAACTGTTTTGGAAGAACGTATAATATTGATAATCTGATCTATAACATCAAGTGCTTTGAGAAGTCCTTCGAGGATATGAGCTCTCTTACGTGCTTTCTCAAGATCAAATTTTGTCCTTCTTACAATAACCTCGTGTCTGTGCTTGACAAAATACTTGATAAGTTGCTTGAGGTTAAGAAGTCTCGGGCGGCCATTGACAAGAGCCACATTATTGACAGAAAAACTTGACTGAAGAGGCGTATATTTGAACAATGTATTCAACACCACATTGGAGTTGGCATCTTTCTTAAGACGGATAATGACACGGACACCATCTCTCATAGTAGTCTCGTCATTGATATAAGCTACGCCTTCAATCCTCTTGTTTTCAACAAGTTCGGCAATCTTCTCGATCATCTCCTTCTTGTTGACCATATAAGGAATCTCAGTCACGACTATTGTCTCGCGTCCTGACTCACTCACTTCAATCTCTGTCTTGGAACGTATAACGATACGACCTCGTCCTGTCTCGAAAGCATCCTTGATACCCTGATGTCCCTGGATAATTCCACCTGTCGGGAAGTCCGGACCCTTGATATACTTCATCAACTCCTCTACAGTGATTTCAGGATTGTCAATGTATGCACAAATTGCGTCACAGCACTCGCTCAGGTTATGAGGGGCCATATTTGTAGCCATTCCGACAGCAATACCGGACGAACCATTCAGAAGAAGAAGCGGAACCTTTGTAGGAAGTACAGTAGGCTCCTGTAGAGAATCGTCAAAGTTATTCTGGAAGTCAACGGTATCCTTGTCAAGGTCTGCAAGCACTTCATCTGAAAGTTTTGAAAGTTTTGCCTCGGTATAACGCATAGCCGCTACCGGGTCGCCATCCATAGAACCGAAGTTACCCTGTCCGAATACAAGCGGATACCTCAGACTCCAGTCCTGAGCCATTCTGGCCATTGCATCATAAACACTTGAATCACCGTGAGGATGATACTTACCGAGAACCTCTCCGACGATACGGGCTGACTTTTTGGTCTGGCTCGTATATCTCAGGCCAAGGCCGTCCATTCCATACAAAACTCTCCTATGAACAGGCTTGAATCCGTCACGAACATCAGGTAGCGCCCTTGATACAATCACCGACATTGAATAGTCGATGTAGGCACTTCTCATCTGCTGGTCGATATTGACTTGCTCAATCCTGCCTGTGTTTACCTCATTTTCAGTATTCTCCATTATGAATTTTCGTTTTTATTTAATCCAAAACTTTTCCGGTCAGCAAAAGATGCCCTGCCGGCCGGCAAAGAGATACAAAAGTTATCAACACTTGCCGGTATATCTCCGCAAAGTTACAAAAAAAATAGTAATTTTGTGCAATCAAGACCGATAAATATGGAAATCAATATATCTAAAGAACTCAACGTCATAGTCAGTTACTCACTCGAAGAAGCAATGCGAACTGGAAGCTACGGAATAGCACCGGATCACTTGTTTCTCGGCTTGATCAGGCATCGGGAAAATGCTGCTGCAGATGCCCTCATAGGTACGGGAACTGACATCGCCGAAATGAAACAATTCATAGATGACAAGATATTCACAAACGAGCACATCCCCTACAGCGAAATTGAGAATGTATCTTTTTCAAGAGGTGCTCAAAACGTCCTGAGTTTCACCGTACTCGAAGCGACGAAAGTACTCAGTGCAACTGCAGGTCCGCAACATCTTCTGCTCGCATTATGCCGCGCTGGAAGCTCATACGGAAGCAGCTATCTGAGAGATCTCGGTATCGATTACAAAGTTATCTACAAATATCTCGAACGCAACGATATGCTAATCTGCCAAGATGCTCCTGAGGAAAAATTCAATCCACTTGGAGAGGCTGGCGGACAGGATGAGCCTAAAAAGAAGACAATCCACCTGAAAGCAGCAAGAATCGATGCTGATATGCTGACAGAAGAGCCCGAGGATGAAACAAGCGCTTTGGATAAATACGGATTCGACATAACAAAAGCAGCGCAAGACGGAAAACTGGATCCTATGGTAGGACGTGAAGAAGAAGTCACAAGGGTCATCCGCATACTCGGACGCAGAAGGAAGAACAATCCGATGCTTGTCGGAGAACCCGGTGTTGGAAAATCGGCAATCGTGGAAGGCATTGCAATGAAGATTGCTGTCGGAGATATTCCATCATCACTTAAGAATAAAAAGTTGATATCGCTTGATATTGGCTCAATCGTTGCCGGCACCAAGTTCCGCGGTGATTTTGAGAAGAGACTCAAGACAATAATAAATGAAGTTTCAGAAAATCCGGATGTGATCTTATTCATCGATGAGTTCCACACTATCGTTGGAGCAGGCAGCGCATCAGGAAGTCTGGATGCAGCCAACCTTCTGAAACCGGCACTTGCAAGAGGAGAAATCCAATGCATAGGAGCAACGACAACAGAAGAGTTCAGAAAAATTGTGGAAAAAGATGGAGCCCTGGACAGGAGATTCCAGAAAATCCTCGTAGAAAAAACCGATATTGCACAGACAATCGTCATATTGGAGAAACTAAAGGGCAATTACGAGAAACATCACAACGTGATTTATTCCGATGAGGCAATTGACGCCTGCGTGAAAATGTCTGAAAGATATATTACAGACAAATGTCTTCCAGACAAAGCCATCGACGCTATGGATGAGGCCGGATCGATGGTGCGACTCAGAAATCCGCAAAAGACTGGAACCGTCACGATAGAGGATGTAGCTGCCGTAATTTCTGATATGAC
>Tibetan_p1__coassemble_238_pt1 | contig 31994 bp, 43 predicted proteins | sample Tibetan_p1__metabat2_high_PE_033 | metagenome-assembled genome bin Tibetan_p1
GCTACACTCATTATTGCTGCGGCTCTTGTTGCTGACAACTTTGAATGCCGTGCTTGTACAAATGTGCTGGTGACCAAGGGTGCCAGTACTGATGGCTCGAATATGATTTCATATGCGGCTGACTCGCACCAGCTTTATGGAGAGCTTTATTATGCTGCTCCTGCAAGATGGGAAAAGGGTGCTCTGAGAATCATAAATGAGTGGGATACAGGGAAATATCTTGGAAAGATTCCTCAGGTTCCCTATACTTATCAGAGGGTTGGCAATATGAACGAGCATCAGCTCATAATTGCGGAGACGACTTATGGAGGTAGACCTGAACTGGGGGATACTACTGGTATAATGGATTATGGCTCATTGATTTATGTTGCGCTTGAGAGGGCTTCTACCGCTCGTGAGGCCATCGAGGTGATTGTTGATCTTGCAAATACTTACGGTTACTATTCAAGCGGCGAGTCATTTTCAATCGCTGACAAAAATGAGGTCTGGGTTATGGATCTGATTGGAAAGGGAATGAAGATGGAAAATGGCAAGAATGCACGAAAAGGTATCGTTTGGGTAGCAAGGCGGGTTCCGGACGGATTCATTTGCGCTCACGCCAATCATTCCCGCATCAGTACATTCCCGCTGGATGATCCTGAAAACTGTCTTTATGCTCCGGATGTGATTTCTTTTGCAAGGGAGATGGGTTATTTCGAAGGCAAGGATGAAGAGTTCAGTTTTTGCGATGCCTATGCTCCTCTCGATTTCGGTGCTATGAGAGGTTGTGAGGCACGTGCCTGGGCCGCATTCAATATCCTGTGCGATGGAAAGTTCACTTTTGAGGACGAGTCTGGGCAGCTTGTGACCAGAGATGCTTACGATTATGTTGAATATGCTCTCGGACACGACAAGACGAAGAGGTTTCCGTTATTTGTAAAGCCTTCACGCAAGATTTCCGTGAAAGATGTAGCGGATGTGATGAGAGACCATTACGAGGGAACTCCGATGGATATGACAACTGATATAGGTGCCGGTGGAAATGCTCTTCCATATCGTTGGAGACCGATGGGATTCGAATATGAAGGTCAGTCTTATACAAATGAAAGGGCTATAGCCACACAGCAGACAGGGTTCTGGTTTGTCGGTCAGTCACGTGGAAATCTGCCTGATGCAATCGGGGCTGTCAACTGGTTCGGATGCGATGATGCGGCAACTTCGTACCTTACTCCTATCTATGTGTCTACGTATCAGGTACCAGAATCTTTCAGAGTAGGAAATGGAAATATGATAACATATTCTCCTACATCGGCATTCTGGATGACAAACCGAGTTGCAAATGCCTGCTATAAGATGTACAATGTGATGGCTCCGACTGTACGTGCCGAGATAGATGCCTGGGAAAATCTTATGATGACCGAGGTTGCCAAGGCTGATGCCGAAGCTTCAGCTATGTGCGACGAGGCCGCGAAGACACCTCGCAAACAGATTAAAAGGAACGACAAGGCTGGCAAGACCGTAGATCCATATTCTTCTGTAAAACAATATCTTACTGATTTTTCAATCTGTAATGCGCAGAAGATTTTCGACAAATGGGTCGCTCTTGAGCAGTTGCTTCTTGTGAAGTATATAGACGGAAACGTCAAAGCTCAGAATCCTGACGGCAGTTTTGTTACAAACGGGCATACGGACTGCATTCCTGACAAGATTTCGCAGCCCGGATATACTGATAAATGGAAAGCCTGTGTTGCTGCTGATCACGGAGAGGTGATAAAGGAATACTAACAAATCAATAAAATATGTACAGAACTCATACTTGCGGAGAACTCCGCATAGAAAACGCCGGTCAGAAAGTGACTTTGGCCGGCTGGGTGCAGAAGTCAAGAAAACTTGGAGGAATGACATTCATCGATCTGCGTGACCGTTACGGAATCACGCAGTTAGTTGTTGATGCTTCTGCATCGGAGGCTCTTGTAGATACTGTATCATCTGTAGGCCGTGAGTGGGTGCTTCAGGTGACAGGTACCGTTGTAGAGCGTCAGAGCAAGAATAATAAGATTCCTACTGGTGACATAGAGATAAGTCTTGATGAAATCAAGGTTCTCAATAAGGCGGCTACCCCTCCTTTTACTATTGAAGATGAAAGTGACGGAGGCGAGGAGCTGCGTGCTAAATACCGCTATCTCGATCTTCGCAGAAACCCTCTGCAGAGGGCGTTGAAAATCCGCCATCAGATTGCTCACGAGGTGAGAAATTACCTTGATGCCCAGAATTTCCTTGAGATTGAGACACCATATCTTATCAAGTCAACTCCTGAGGGAGCGCGCGACTTTGTGGTGCCTTCTCGTATGAATCCTGGACAGTTCTATGCTCTTCCTCAGTCTCCGCAGACTTTCAAGCAGCTTCTGATGGTTGCCGGATATGACCGCTATTTCCAGATTGTGCGTTGCTTCCGTGACGAGGACCTCAGGGCAGACCGTCAGCCGGAGTTTACCCAGATAGACTGTGAGATGTCTTTTGTTGAGCAGGAGGATGTTCTGAATACCTTTGAGGGTATGATGAGGACTTTGTTCAAGAATGTACTTAATGTGGAGATTGGAGACAGGATTCCACGTATGAGTTGGTATGATGCTATGGATTTCTATGGCAGTGACAAGCCGGATATCCGTTTCGGTATGAAAATCAATGATATTACCGAGCTTGTTCAGGGACAGGGATTTTCTGTTTTTGATAGTGTGGAGTATGTCGGTGCTATCGCTGTCGAGGGTGCGGCATCTTATACACGCAAGCAGATTGACGAGTTGACAGAATGGGTAAAGAGGCCTCAGGTAGGTGCCAAGGGTCTTGTATATATCAAGCTGAACGAAGACGGAACTATCAAGTCTTCTATTGACAAATTCTACACTCCTGAGCAGCTTCAGGCTGTTGCTGACAAGATGGGTGCTGTAAAAGGTGACCTTATTCTTGTACTTTGCGGTGCCAAAAGGAAGACTCAGACAATGTTGGGTGTTCTCCGTATCGAGATGGGTAACCGTCTCGGACTTCGTGACCCGTACAATTTTGCTCCTCTCTGGGTTGTCGATTTCCCTCTTTTGGAGTGGGATGACGAGACTCAGCGTTTCTATGCTATGCACCATCCGTTCACTGCGCCTAAGCCTGAGCACCTTGACTTGTTTTACAGTGACAGGAAAGAGGATTTGGAAAAAGTCTGTGCCAATGCATATGACTTTGTCCTGAATGGAACTGAGTTAGGAGGTGGCTCGATACGTATTCACGAGGCAGAGATGCAGCAGCGTATGTTTGAGGTGCTTGGTATCAGCCGTGAGGATGCAGAGTATAAGTTCGGATTCATTATCAATGCTTTCAAGTTCGGTGCTCCTCCTCACGGAGGTCTTGCGTTCGGATTTGACAGAGTCTGCGCCCTTTTCGGTGGTCAGGAGACCATACGCGACTATATTGCGTTCCCTAAAAACAATCAGGGCCGCGACGTGATGATTGATTCTCCGTCTTTTATAGATAATACCCAGATGGACGAGTTGTTCCTTAGTTCAACTGTTTCCAAGGAAGAATAGCCATCTTTTTATATGATTATGGCGGGGGAGGTTGCATTTTGCAGTCTTCCCCGTCTTCTTGTTATGTGCATCAGATTTTTAAAAAAGTTGTCATAAACCTTTGAAAATTAAAACAATAGTCGTATATTTGCAGCCCGCAAAAATGTAGTGCGGCATATAAGTAATTTATAATCAATTAATTAAACAAACCAATGCCTGGATTAATTGGAAAGAAAATCGGAATGACTTCCGTTTTCGGTGCTGATGGAAAAAATATTCCATGCACCGTTATTGAGGCTGGTCCATGTGTAGTTACGCAGATTCGTACAGTAGAGAAAGATGGTTATGCTGCTGTACAGCTTGCCTATGACGAAATGTCTGAAAAGCATGCCAGCAAGGCTCTTAAGGGCCACTTTGAAAAGGCAGGAACAACCCCTAAGCGCAAAATCGTTGAGTTCAAGAACTTCGATGTGAATAGCGTTAAAGTGGGCGATGTTCTTACAGTAAATGACCTTGTCCTCGATTTGGAGGATGGAAAGGTTGATTACCTTGATGTTGTAGGTACATCAAAGGGAAAAGGTTTCCAGGGTGTAGTTAAGCGTCACGGATTTGCTGGAGTAGGCGGAACTACTCACGGTCAGCACAACCGTCTCCGTCACCCGGGTTCTCTTGGAGCATCTTCTTGGCCTTCACGCGTATTCAAAGGAATGCGTATGGCAGGTCAGATGGGTAACGAGCGCGTAAAGGTTACTAACCTTGAGGTTGTAAAGCTCATCCCTGAGAACAATCTTATCGTAGTAAAAGGCTCTGTACCAGGAGCTAAAGGTTCTTATGTAACAGTGGAGGATTAAGCTATGGAATTGTCAGTCTATAAAATTGACGGAACAGAATCCGGAAAGAAGGTAGTCCTCAATGAGGAAATCTTCGGCATTAAGCCAAATGACCACGCTATCTACCTCGACGTTAAGCAGTATCTTGCAAATCAGCGTCAGGGAACAGCAAAGACTAAAGACCGTAGCGAAATTTCTTACAGTACTAAGAAACTTATCCGTCAGAAAGGTTCAGGCGGTGCTCGTCACGGTTCTCTTAAAGCAGGTATCTATGTAGGTGGTGGACGCGTATTCGGTCCTCAGCCACGTGATTACCGTAAAAAACTTAACAAAAAGCTCAAACAGCTTGCAAGATTCTCAGCTCTTTCTTACAAGGCACAGGAGAATGCAATCGTAATGGTTGAGCCATTCGCAATGGAAGCTCCTAAGACTAAAGAACTTCTTCAGATTCTTGCTAACATCAAGGCTGGTTCAAGAAAGGTTCTTTTTGTGCTTCCTGAGAATTCTTCAAATATTTACCTTTCATCACGCAACCTTCCTGAGGTTAACGTTATCACTGTAGACGAGATCAACACTTATGCTATTATGAATTCTAATTCAATGGTACTTGTTGACGGCGTTCAGGATATTCTCGCTTCAAGGATTAAGTAATTCAGTGACGAAGAAAATTGACAAGAGAAATGGGAATTTTAATTAAGCCGATAGTAACTGAAAAAATGACGGTTCAGGGCGAAAAGTTGAACCGCTACGGTTTTATTGTTGACCGCGATGCTAACAAGCTTCAGATCAAAACCGCTGTAGAGCAGGCTTACAATGTGACAGTTGCAGATGTAAACACTATCAACTATCACGGTAAGAGAAAATCACGCTACACCAAAGCAGGTATGCTCAACGGTCGTACAAATCACTACAAGAAAGCTTATGTTACTCTTGCTGGTGATGACAAGATTGATTTTTACGCAAACATTTAAGGTAATTGAGCAATGGCAGTAAGAAAATTCAAACCGGCTACTCCCGGACAGAGAAATAAGGTAATTAGTGCTTTTGACGAAATTACCTGCAAGAAACCTGAAAAGTCTCTCCTCGCTCCGCTCAAGAAGTCAGGTGGACGCAACAATCAGGGTAAAATGACTATGCGCTACATCGGTGGCGGTCATAAGAGAATGTATCGTATCATCGATTTCCTGCGTGACAAGGACAGCTGCACAGCAACTGTAAAGACAATCGAGTACGATCCAAACCGCAGTGCACGTATTGCATTGGTACAATATGAAGATGGTGAGAAGAGATACATCATCGCTCCTAACGGACTCAAAGTCGGACAGGTAATCGCTTCTGGTTCAGGTGTTGCTCCTGAGCTCGGAAACACCCTTCCGCTCTCTGAAATTCCGCTTGGTACTCTTATCCACAATATAGAGCTTCGTCCTGGACAGGGCGCTGCAATGGCTCGTTCGGCAGGTGCTTTCGCTCAGCTTGCAGCTCGTGAGGGCAACCACGCTATCCTTCGCCTCCCTTCAGGTGAGACAAGAATGGTGCTTGTATCTTGCCGCGCAACTGTGGGTACAGTATCAAATCCTGACCACAGTCTGGAGTCACACGGAAAGGCTGGACGCAGAAGATGGCTTGGTCGCAGACCTCGCAACCGTGGTGTTGTTATGAACCCGGTAGATCACCCGATGGGTGGTGGTGAAGGTCGTGCTTCCGGAGGACATCCACGTTCACGTAAGGGTCTGCCAGCTAAGGGCTACAAGACTCGTAATCCAAAAGCGACTTCAAATAAGTTTATTATTGAAAGAAGGAAAAAATAACGGAATAAATTAAGAGATTATGAGTCGTTCATTAAGAAAAGGTCCTTATATTCAGGAAGCCCTTGAGAAAAGAGTTCTTGCTATGAATGAAGGTAGCATGAAGAAAGAGGTTGTCAAGACTTGGTCACGTGCAAGCATGATTTCTCCTGACTTTGTAGGTCACACCATCGCAGTTCATAATGGAAACAAATTTATTCCTGTTTATGTAACTGAGAATATGGTAGGTCACAAACTTGGAGAGTTTGCTCCTACGAGAACTTTCAAAGGCCATTCGGGCAATCGTAAATAATTTAAAATGAATTTGTAATTATGGGAGCTCGTAAAAGACAAATGGCCGAGAGGCTTAAAGAGATAAAGAAGCAGACAGCTATTGCCAAGCTGAATGATGTACCTACATCACCTCGCAAGATGCGTCTTGTTGCTGACATCGTCAGAGGCGTAGAGGTGAATCGTGCGCTTGATATTCTTAAATACTCAAAGAAGCACGCTTCTATAGATTTGGAGAAACTTCTTCGCAGTGCTATTGCTAACTGGGAAGCTAAGAATCCTGATAAAACAAAAGAGTTGGACAACGGCAACGTTATCGTCAAGACTATTATGGTTGACGAAGGACGTACCCTCAAGAGAATCCGTCCTTGCCCACAGGGCCGTGCCGGCAGGATTCGCAAGAGATCAAATCATATTACCGTAATCCTCGATGTGAAACCAGCTAAAGTGGAGGAATAATCAATGGGACAGAAAACTAATCCTATAAGCAACAGAATCGGTATTACCCGTGGTTGGGACTCCAACTGGGTAGGCGGTAACTATGCAGAGAAGATCGCTGAGGACTACGAGATCCGTAAGTATCTCTCAAGCCGTCTTGCAAAGGCATCCATCTCTAAAATCGTTATCGAGAGAACTCTTAAACTCATCACTGTGACAATTCACGCTGCTCGTCCGGGTGTTATTATCGGTAAAGGCGGTCAGGCTGTGGATCTTCTCAAGGAAGAGCTTAAGAAGGTTACCAAGAAAGATGTTCAGATTAACATCTTCGAGGTAAAGAAACCTGAGGTTGACGCACATATCGTAGCAGATTCAATCGCTCGTCAGATTGAGGGTCGTGTTTCTTACCGTCGTGCAATCAAGATGGCTGTAGCTACAACTATGAGAGTTGGTGCTGAGGGTATCAAGGTTCAGATCAGCGGACGTCTTGGTGGTGCTGAGATGGCAAGAAGCGAGATGTTCAAAGAGGGTCGTACACCTCTCCACACTTTCCGTGCAGACATCGACTATGCTCTTGCTGAGGCACACACTAAAGTAGGTGTTCTTGGTATCAAGGTATGGATTTGCAATGGTGAGGTTTACGGAAAGAAAGATCTCTCTCCTAACGCAGGTGTTGCAGCACAGGCTCAGCAGAGTAACGGAAACCGTGGCGGACGTGGTGAGCGTCGTCGTGGCGGACGTGGCGGTCGCGAGCGCAGAGAAAACAAATAGTTTTTTCACTATACAATATCATAGAGCGGAATGCAGCAATGTATTCCGCTTTTTGTATTTTTTACGCCTAAGTTGTTCATAATTGTACTATTTTATGTAAGTTTGTATGATTATGTATAAATATAGCATATATGAAATTCAATCTTATTTTTACAACGGCTCTTGCCGCATCTTTTCTTGCATCTTGTGCAAGGGTTTCGGACAAAACTGAAATTGTAGGAAATGTCGTTCCTGATGACATAGAAATTGTCAATATCATAGTTGGAGATCAGATAGATACAATGATTCCTGTCAAGGACGGAAAATTCGCTATGACATTGCCAACCAACCTTCACACTTTGGCTTCGGTATCAGCAGGTCACAGTATCATCAACTTCATTCCTGACGGAACAAAGTTGAAGGTCCTTTTCGATGATGTAACAACTGTAAAATCCTCTTCTCCTAAGATTTCTGTTCAGGAGAGGTTCAATACATACAACCAGAATGAAGAGAGGTTGGGCAATCAACTGACAGCAAAACGTCAGGAGATTTACTCTGATTCTACTCTCTCTGATGAGGACAAATCTGAGAAGTTCCGTGAGTACTACGAGACGCTTATGGTAGAATATACTGAATCCAACAAGAAAGTTATGGAGGAGAACAAGGATAACATACTTTCTGTAATTGCTCTTGACAATCTACGTTATGATATGGAGGATGAGCAGATTGCAGAGGCAATTTCATCTTTGTCAGCCGAGCTTCAGGAGCATAACTATGTCAAAGCTATGAAAGGCGCCGTGCAGGCAAGAATCAATACTGCAGAAGGTAAGAAATTCACCGATTTTACTGTAGAGACTGTAACTGCTATGACAAGAAGTATTCCTCCTAAACCTCTTTACAAGACAGTGAAGTTCTCTGATTACGTCGGAAACGGCAAGTATGTACTCGTTGATTTCTGGTCACCTTGGTGCGGACCTTGCAGACGTGAGATGCCTAATATCAAGGCAATTTACGACAAATATAAGGGAAAGAATTTCGATGTTCTCAGTATTGCTGTTTGGGAGCGTGAGGGAGCAGAGGTTACTATGAACGCGGTGTCTGAGCTTGGAATGGTTTGGAATCAGATCAACAACGCCGGCAGTATCCCTACAGAAATTTATGGCATCGAGGGTATTCCTCACATTATGCTTATCGGTCCTGACGGCACTATCCTGCATCGCGGACTTTATGGTGCTGCCATAGAAGAGGCTGTAGCAAAGTATCTTGATTAATATGATGTAAGTCTTTGTGGCATAGTGACACTTAAAGACAAAATATCGTTGTTTCCACATTCCCCCGGTGTCTACCGCTATTATGATGCCGAGGGGAATGTCATTTATGTCGGTAAGGCCAAGGATTTACACAAGAGAGTAGCTCAATATTTTGTGCCTAAAGAGCGTCTTACGAGGAAAACTGCCGTGATGGTATCAAAGATATCTGATGCACAGTATACGGTGGTTGAAAGCGAAGCTGATGCCCTTTTGCTGGAGAATAATCTCATAAAACAATTCAAGCCAAGATACAATATCTTGTTGAAGGATTCCAAGACTTACCCCTGGATATGTATAAGCGGCGATGATTTTCCAAGAGTTTTTCTGACCAGACGTGTTGTAAGGGACGGCTCTCGATATTTCGGGCCATACAGCAGTGTGATGCACGCCAGAAATCTGCTTGACTTCTTCAGAAGTGTATATCCGTTACGTTCCTGCAAATTGAAAATAACCTCCGATGCCATTTTACGGCATAAGTTCCGTCCTTGTCTTGATTATCATATAGGCAAGTGCAAAGGGTGTTGTATAGGAGCCATTTCAAAGCAGGAGTATGATGAGAATATTGATGAGATTGTCCGTCAGCTCAAAGGAGGCGGACGTGAGATTATCCAGCATTATAAAAGCTTGATGTTGGAGGCCTCTGAGAGTCTTGAGTTTGAAAAGGCAGCAGTTTACAAGGATAAGATGCTTTCTCTCGAGAATCATTACAGTAAGTCTGTGATTGTAAATCCATCCGTTGGAGATACCGATGTATTTTCACTCATTTGCGACGGTGGTGAGGCTTTTGGCAATTTTCTCAGAATCAGGGGTGGGGCAGTTGTCCAGTCTCTGAATCTGGGTTTTCGTCTTGTAATAGATGAGACTCAGGAATCTGTCTTGGGTATGTTCATTGGTGAAATACGCTCCAAGTTCGGTAGCCTTGCGAGGGAGGTCATTGTTCCGTTTATGCCTGATTTCGAACTTGAAGGTGTTGAATTCCGTATCCCTGTCAGAGGAGACAAGCTGGCTTTGTTGGAATTGAGTGCCAGAAATGCCAAGGAAATGCGCTTCAATTCCCTCAAGCAGAGGGAGCATACTGATCCTGATGATTACAGGCAGAAAGTGCTTGAGGAGCTTAAGGCTGCGCTTTGTATGGATGTGCTTCCTGAGCATATCGAGTGTTTTGACAACTCTAATATCCAAGGTACAAATCCTGTTTCCGCCTGCGTGGTTTTCCGTGGTGCCAGACCTTCTAAAAAGGATTACAGACATTTCAAGGTAAAGACTGTCGTAGGAGCCAACGACTATGCAACAATGAAGGAAGTTGTGAATCGCAGGTATTCAAGGATGCTTGAAGAAAATCCTGAGGATTTGCCACAGCTTGTTGTGATAGACGGCGGAAAAGGGCAGCTTTCGTATGCCTATGAGGCATTGGCGGAATTAGGTCTTACAGATAAGCTGACTGTCGTTGCGCTTGCTGAAAGGCTTGAGGAAGTCTATAGGGTAGGTGATCCTTATCCTATGTTTATAGACCGAAATTCTCAGGCATTGAAGGTCCTGCAGCAGATTAGGGACGAAGCACACAGGTTCGGTATTACTTTTCACAGGAATTTGCGCAGCAAGTCTCAGATTGCATCTGCATTGCGTGAGATTAAGGGCGTAGGTGAGAAGACGGAACAGAGACTTCTTATGCGTTTCGGAAGTGTCGCTCGTATCGCATCGGCTTCTTTGGAGGATGTCAGTGAAATAGTCGGCCGCGGTCTTGCGGTTGCAATTAAGAATCATTTGAATAAACCTGAGAAAAATGAATCATAAAGTATTGTCATTGTACGACTGGTTTCTGATTATTGGTGTCATAACGACATCTGTAATATATTCCGTGTTTTCCCTTCTCTCCGGAAGTGATACTTTATCCGGGATTCTGACTGGGTCAGTGGCTGGTATTGCCGGAGTGTTTTGCGTCGTGCTTGTTGCAAAAGGAAGTATATGGAACTATGTTTTCGGAGTTGTAAATGTCTCATTATACGCCTGGATTTCATATCAGGCATCTTTGTATGGTGATGCGGCTCTCAATGCATTGTATTATCTGCCTATGCAGTTCATCGGTTGGTGGCAGTGGAGAAAGAGGGGGGCTGCAGTTTCAAAAGACGAAAAGGATCCAGAAGGGGCGGAACTTCAGCTTAAGGCAAGAAGGCTGTCCATTCGTGGTCGGATATTTCTTGGAGCAGCTTGCGTTGCTGCCGTAGTGGGAGTCGGGTTTGTACTCAGGCATTTCGGCGATCCCCAGCCTTTCAAAGATTCAGCTACAACGGTACTTAGTATCGTTGCCCAGGCTCTTATGGCCTTGGCCTTTATGGAGCAGTGGGCGTTGTGGATAGTGACAAATATCATAAGTATCGTAATTTGGTCCGTTATGGTTGTCCAAGGTCAGGCCCACTCCGGACTTATGGTTATAATGTGGACCTTTTACCTGTTGAACTCGCTCAATGGCTTGCGTGTCTGGGTTGGATTAAGTTCTGGCGGAAGAAAGGTTAACCACTAATGCGCGTAAGTTACCTAATTATTCGCAACTTACACCACCTTATGGCCTTAAAATTTTTCTTTTCGGATTTTTTTTACTTAATTTGCACCCGTTTTAGCGCAAATTACGTGTATTAAATACTGAATTATTAACTAAAAATTAAACGTTATGGCTAACATTGCAGAAGACGTAAAAGCAATCATCGTCGAGAAATTGGGCGTTGATCCGTCAGAAGTAACTGAGACAGCAAGCTTCACAAATGATCTTGGTGCAGATTCACTTGATATCGTTGAGCTTATTATGGAGTTCGAGAAACAGTTCAATATCGAGATTCCTGATGATGATGCAGGTGACAAGATTGCAACAGTTGGTGATGCTATCAAGTATATTGAGAACAAGCTCGCCTAATCTTGTTTGAAATATATAAAAAGTGGCTGGACATTGTCCAGCCACTTTTCGTATATCATATTTGCTTTTATCATTCTTCTCCAGGAATTGAGAATGTAATCTTTATTTTCGGTCTTTTCTCTTCTGGTACGGATTCGCCTGTGCCTTTCAAGACGCATTTGTAGTATCTGTCCTTGTCCAGGTCGGTTGATTTTTCGGTAGATGTCGAGCTTCCGCTGGCCATCTGTGCCATCATCATATAATTATAGTAGTTGTTGTATCCGTATCCACCGTATCCGTATCCATAACCTCCACCGTAATAACCTCCGTAACCGTATGGGTCGTACATCATATTGTTGTAATATGAGTTGTACATAAGGTTATTCATAAAGTCATTGTTATTATTGTTGTTTGTTGTGGTGGTTACTTCCTCGTGCATTATCAACATCCAGATATCGTACTTGGCAATCTCTTTTTCGTAATCTTTGCTTGAACTGTCAAGTTTCATTATTTCTTGTACGTGGTGGCTGATATCAGGGCTATATTTGCTTCCAGACCTGTTTATATTACCGTGGTTGGCTCCTTCTATGCTTGAGTCTGTAAGACCTGCGTATGTAACGTGTTTTCCTTTCGTGCTTCTGAGTCTTACAGTAGGGCTGAGAATCTCCGGATACAAGTCAACATCCGTCCATCCGTTTTCCAGGTCGGCAGTGTCGTATGACATAATTATAGTCGCTTTGTTTATGACTATATTGGAAAAGTCCTCCATACCTGGTTCATCAAGTTCCTGACGTATCAGATTTGCTACTGCTTCCCTTATTGCTGTCGCTTTTATGACAGGTTTGTAACCGCTGCCGCCTTCTACTGTGATTTTGTCGTCTGCAACAATTTCCTGTCCGGATGCATATTGGGAGATGTGTTCCTGAGTATTTGCATTGAAAGCGAATTGCGCAGGAACTCTTGTACTGTTTTCTGCAACGAAATCTGCCGGACCATACATAAACAAGAATGTTGTATCTACGTCTTTCCTGTCGCCATAGTCAGCGGTAATTGCCAGTTCTGCGTAGTTTCCTGTAACATATCCGTACTGGTCTGTTTTCAGTGCTACTTCAAACATATTGAAGCGTCCTCCTTCTGCAACCGGGTCATTAGTGGTGATATATATACCCGGAACGGCATCGAGGTATCTGATAAGACTGTCTTTTTTATCTTCCGGTATGCTTTCGATGCCCTTGATAAGACTTTCAGCGTATTCTTTGCTGAAATCAAATGATAATGAATCACCTCCGATATACAGAGGAGTACCTACGGTTATCCTTTTGCTGAAGTCTACATATTCATTCAGGCGTTCCTTATTCATAAACTCTCCGGAGTAACGAACCGTACTGTCAAGTTGCTTCTTCAGAGGGTGTACAAATACATTCTGCAGCACTTCCATATCTGCAGAATTCATAACAGAGAAAGTATCTCGGACAGCTGAAAAATGGAATTTGCGTACTTTCCAGTTTTTGCCGAAACTTATATCTTTTTTTACCGGAACCAATGTGAAACTTGTGCTCTTGCTGCAAATTCCCCAATTATCCTTTACAGCTCCAAATGTCATTCTCCTGTTGCTGTAGGCGGAAAGGCTGTCTGAAACCTGCATAACGACATCGCCGTTTTTGAAGTTCTGAGGAGCAGGGACATAAACTTTCCATTTCTGGTTGTCAGGGATAAAGTTTTGTCCTAAGTGTTCGTTGATTTCAATGCAGGATGCGGAGCAGAACAGAATCACACCGGTGACCGCAAGTCTGCACAATCTTCCGAAAAAACCTGAATTCATTGTAGTATCTGATCGTAAAAACTATTATAATCTTCTATATATGAGCCATTTGTGAATGACTCTGCGTTGTATGGCAGAGTTGGAATTGATTGCTGGTCGCAATACTTGACAAGTTCGTCTTCTATATCAGGTGCGCCCATAATTACTCCATCTGAATACGAGGCTGCCAATTTAGCAAGATTTGTGCCTGTAGATTCGGTGAGGATTTCCAGATCCTGTTCTGTGACACCTCCGAAAACCGCTTTTTCCTTGAAGTCAGCAGGGAATGTATCTCCAGGTATGTCATTGTAAAGAGACAGAACAATCTTGCTGTTTGAGAAGATAGGGTCGTCAATATATGCCTTCTTCAGATAAATCGGTAGTATGTGTGAAATCCATCCGTGGCAGTGGATGATATCCGGAGCCCATCTAAGTTTCTTTACAGTCTCGAGGACGCCTCGTGCAAAGAAAATAGCTCTTTCACTATTATCCTCAAAGAAATTGCCATCCTCGTCGCGGAATATGCTTTTCCTGTGGAAATAGTCTTCGTTGTCAATGAAATAAACCTGCATTCTTGCTGCAGAAATCGAAGCCACCTTGATCACAAGCGGTCTGTCCACATCGTTGATTATAATGTTCATACCGGAAAGGCGGATTACCTCGTGCAACTGGTTTTTTCTCTCATTGATGCAGCCGTATCTTGGCATAAACGAACGGATTTCCTTCTTTCTTTCCTGAATTCCCTGAGGCAGGTATCTGCCGATTGATGATATTTCTGATTCCGGAAGATAAGGGTAGATTTCCGAATTTACGAATAGGACTCTTTTTGCAGAATTAGCCATATACCTTTTATTTAGTGACAAAAACTCTACAAAGATAAGTATTTTTTTTGATATTTAACTATCTTTGCCCCCTATGGGAAAATCTGACAACAAGATAATGAGGCGCAGGCTTGTGAATGCCTACCTATCCTCCGTCATCAGCATAAGTCTTGTACTTCTGCTTGTCGGAGTTGCTGCGATGTTGCTGGTCAATGCCAAAGGGGTGTCTGACTATTTCAAGGAGAATATGCAGGTGTCTGTGCTTCTCAAGCAGAATGTTCAAGAGGATGATGCTCTTGATTATAAGGCTAGTCTTGAGTCTATGCCTTTTATTAAAGGTACTACATTCGTATCCAAGGAGCAGGGAAAGCGTGAGATGGAGGAACTTTTGGGTTCCGACTTTCTTGATGTTTTCGAAACCTCTCCAATACCGGTGTCCATAGATATAACTGTTGATGCTGACTATGTTTCTGCAGACAGTCTCGAAGTGGTCCGCAAGGCTGTGCAGGAGTCACCGCTTGTGGAGGAGGTTGTGTATCAGCGTTCCCTTGTCGATGCGTTGAATGCAAACCTCAGCAGGATTTCTCTGTTTTTAGGTGTGTTCATAATTCTCCTTCTGTTCATTTCTTTTGTGCTTATCAATAATACGGTGAGACTCAATGTTTTTGCCAGGAGGTTTACTATTCACACAATGAAGCTTGTCGGAGCTACCAAGTCATTTATCCGTGCTCCATTTCTTGTTCAGGCAGTATTTCAAGGAATGTTTTCGGCATTTCTGGCCATCATTGCGCTGGTTGGGATTCTGTTTGTAGTCAGAAATGAATTCGAGCAACTGTTTAGGATATTCAGACTGGATCTTCTGCTCGTGGTTATGGGGATTGTCTTGGTTGCCGGAGTTGTGATTTGCCTTGTGAGCACTTGGATTGTAGTCGGGAAACTTGTTGCTCTGAAAAAGGATGATTTGTATTATTGATTGAAAATTAGAATATTATGGAAAATGACAAAACAGAAATGGAGCGTATGGCAATAAGTCCGAAAGGTCTTCGCCTGTTGCTTGTCGGACTGATTGTTATGATTTCCGGTTATGTGCTTATGACCGGTGGAGGAAGTGACGATCCTCAGGTGTTTAATTATGCAATGTTTGATTTCAGGAGGCTTGTTGCGGCTCCGGTTGTGATTGTGTTGGGAATTATAATTGAAATAGCGGCTATTATGAATGCCGGTAAAAAGAAGGAGAAATAGGATTTATGGAATGGTATGAAGGAATTATTCTTGGAATTATTCAGGGATTGACAGAGTTTCTGCCCGTGAGCAGCAGCGGACATCTTGTAATAGGTCGTGAACTTCTTGGTATAGAGGCTTCGGAAGATCTGGTTTTTGAAGTTCTTGTACACGCCGCAACGGTACTCAGTACTATTGTTGTGTTTCGCAAGCAGATTTGGTCTCTTTTGAAAGGCTTCTTCAAATTCAAATACAATGATGAAACGGATTATTTGTTGAAGATAGCTGTTTCTATGATTCCTGTATTCATTGTCGGGGTGTTTTTCAAGGAGAATGTAGAGGCGCTTTTCGGTTCTCTCACAGCTGTTGGAGTTGCTCTTCTGGTGACTGCCTTGCTTCTTTCGTTCTCTGACCTTGCTTCTAAGCCGGGCAAACTTCCTTTCCTTCCGGCCGGCAAGGAATATAGGAATGGAATATCGTATTGGCAGGCGTTTGTTATAGGTCTCGGTCAGGCATTTGCCGTTGCTCCGGGACTTTCGCGCTCAGGTACAACGATTTCAACAGGTTTGATTTGCGGGGTCAAACGTGATATAATGGCTCAGTTTTCTTTCCTGATGGTTCTTGTTCCTATATTGGGAGAGGCTTTTCTTGATTTGGTGGGAGGTGAATTTGCAGCTTCTTCGACAGGTACTCTTCCTCTCGTTCTTGGCTTTGTATCTGCTTTTGTTTCAGGACTCTTTGCCTGCAAGGTGATGATTGCACTTGTCAAGAGGGCAAAACTTAGCTGGTTTGCGCTTTATTGCGCTATTGCCGCTCTTTGCATATTTATTTTCGGATAGTTTGCATTAATGCTTTCGCCGAAACTGACATATTTCGTATCCGATGTGCATCTCGGGCTGCGTGTGGGTAATCCGGACGAGCGCGAGATGCGCTTCGTGTCTTTTCTGCGCTCTTTGCCGGAAAATACCGAATCGCTATACTTGCTTGGTGATATTTGGGATTTTTGGTATGAATACCGTGATGTGGTTCCGAAGGGGTATGTTCGTGTTTTCGGGGCTTTGACAGATTTGATGGATAGAGGAGTTGATGTCTATTTCTTCCAGGGAAACCACGATGTATGGACGTATTCCTATTTTGAAGAACTTGGTATGAAGCGTCTTGTGCAACCTTGCGTGGTTGATATTCGTGGGAAGAGGTTTTGTCTTGGTCACGGTGATGGTCTTGGTCCGACACCTCTCGGATATAGGCTTCTTCGCTGGCTTTTTCATAATAGGGCAGCTCAGTTCCTGTTCAGCCTGCTTCATCCGTGGATAGCATTCCGCCTTGGAAACGGGTGGTCCAAGGGCAACAGACTCTCTCACGAAGCCTCTTATGTTTTTGACGGGGAGAATGAGCCTTTATATAAATTTGCTCTCGGGTGTACGGAATCTGAAAAAATCGACCACTTTATTTTCGGACACTATCATTCCGATGTCAGGATGGAACTTCCAGGCGGTGCCGTTTTCCATATATTAAAGGATTGGTTATCTTCTTCTCCGTATATCGTTTACGACGGCAAGGTAGTGACTCACAGCTTTTTCGGTGATTACAATTCGTGTCAAAGATAATTCTCCGGAATCTCGATAATCGGAGGGTCTTCCCAAAATAAGGCAAAGTATAATGCTTGAAATTCTCCGGCCTCCCAAATTTCCACAAGTTCTTCAACGGGTCTGTCTTCCCCTTCCGGGTCGTATGGCTTCTTCAGGTCGGAACCGAAAAGTTTGGCGATACCTTGCCAGAATCCTGCAGCCATCCCGCTTTTGTAGTCCTTTATTATACTATATGACGATTTTCCAACCTCGCGGTCTATCAGTTTCATCAGTAGCGCTCCCTGGCTGACAGTCAGGTTTCTAAGAGGCTTTTCAAATACCTCAAACAATTCTCGCTGAACACCATTTACATATCTGTCTTTCTTGCCGCGTTTCAGATTGTCGGCGGCAATTGTACTGTCAGCCTTGGTGACAAGTGTTCTTGCTACTTTGGCATACGGATATGTTTTACTGAAATTGTGCACCAGTCTGTAATATTGTCTCCACTCTCGTCCTTTCTGCCTTGGTAGACGTGAGTAAATCTTTGATGCAGGAAGTTCATCTATGAATATTGTATCTTTTCCTTCTATTATATAGTGCATCAGACTGCACTGGGTGTCCTCTTCCAAAGCGCTGGCGATGTGTGATGCCCGGAATTGGCTGACAGTAGTGTGCGTGTTCCCGTTTTTCTGCGTTCTTTGTGCGTCTGCATTGAGCGGGATTGCTACTGAAATCAGATATGTCAGCAAGATTATGAGGATATTTTTGTTCATCTGCCTTGTGTGCATCCTGCAAATTTAGAAAATATCTTTTAATGTCATCTATTATGGCTGTCGCGTGTTTTCGTCGCGGCCTGAGTTTCGCCTTATCGCCACAATGTTTACAACCGCAATGTCGAAAATGCATCTATTAAAATTTCTTTCAACTGTGTAAATATATGATATTACGTTATTTAGCATTCAAAAAATGCGGTCGAAAATGTTGAGAAATTTCTTAAAAAATGTTTGTAATTCAATTATTTTTACTATCTTTGCAACCCGTTAATTGAGGACCACTCCGCCCAACCAGCTGATACTCAATTATTTAGGGATATTGTGAAATATTTTTATAAAGTAATAGAGCAATGTTACAACCAAAGAAAACAAAATTCAGAAGGCAGCAGAAAGGCCGTATGAAAGGTCTTGCCCAGAGAGGCAATCAGCTTGCATTCGGTTCTTTTGGTATCAAGACCTTGGAGAACTGCTGGCTTACAGGCCGTCAGATCGAGGCTGCGCGTCAGGCTGTTTCACGTTATATGAAGCGTGAAGGAAAGATTTGGATTAGAATTTTCCCTGACAAGCCGTATACCAAGAAACCTGCCGAAGTCCGAATGGGTAAAGGAAAGGGTAACCCGGAGGGATTCGTATGCCCTGTAACCCCAGGACGTATTCTTATTGAGGCTGAGGGCGTATCTCTCGAGATTGCAAGGGAGGCACTTCGTCTCGGAGCTCAGAAGCTCCCTGTTACTACGAAGTTCGTGGTTCGCAGAGATTATGTTGAATAATTTAATGGAGACGGAAAATGAAAGCATCTGAAGTACGCGAAATGTCAATCGCCGATTTGCGTGAGCGCATCGAGATTGAAAAGGCAAACCTCGATACAATGAAGATTAACCATACAATCTCTCCATTGGAGGATACATCGAAAATTGCCAAGGCAAGAAAGGACATCGCTCGTATGATGACTATCTTGGCAGAGAAAGAGAAACAGAACTAATAAATGAGAATTCCTATGGAAAGAAATCTTCGTAAGGAAAGAATAGGTGTTGTGGTCAGCAACAAGATGGATAAGTCCATTGTAGTTGCAGTAGCAAGAAAAGAGAAGCACCCTATCTACGGCAAGTTCGTAAAAAAGACCACAAAGTTCGTTGCTCATGATGAGAAGAACGAGTGCAGCGAGGGCGATACAGTACGCATTATGGAGACTCGTCCGTTGAGCAAGTCAAAGAACTGGAGATTAGTAGAAATCGTAGAAAAAGTTAAATAGTAATGATACAGCAGGAATCACGTTTACAGGTGGCTGACAACAGCGGTGCAAAGGAAGTTCTTTGTATCCGAGTTCTGGGAGGTACACGCCGCCGTTATGCAAGAGTGGGCGACAAAATCGTAGTTGCAGTGAAGAGCGCAATTCCTGGCGGTGACGCCAAGAAAGGCTCAGTTTCAAAGGCTGTAGTTGTCCGCACAAAGAAAGAGATTCGCAGACCGGATGGTTCTTACATCCGTTTTGATGATAATGCTTGCGTTCTCCTTAACAACTCAGGCGAGGTTCGTGGAACACGTATCTTTGGCCCTGTTGCAAGAGAGCTCCGTGAGAACTATATGAAGATTGTTTCACTGGCACCAGAGGTCCTCTAACAAGCAATGACTATGAAGAAGTTACATATCAAAAAAGGCGACACCGTCTATGTAAATGCCGGTAATGACAAAGGTAAGACCGGTAAAGTGCTTGAGGTTCTCGTTTCAAAGGATCGCGCCATTGTAGAGGGCATCAACATCGTAAGCAAGCACACCAAACCAAGCCCGAAAAATCCTCAGGGCGGTATTGTTAAACAGGAGGCAGGCGTTCACATCTCAAACCTTCAGCACGTAGATCCTAAGACCGGAGCACCTACAAGAACCGGAATGAAGATGGTTGATGGAAAGAAAGTTCGTTTTGCTAAAAAATCTGGAGAGGAGATTAAATAATGGCAAAGACTACTAACAAGACAGCAGCAGTTGCAGCAGTACCTGCTGGATATGTTCCGGCTTTGAAGACCGTTTACAAGGAAGAGATTGTTGCAAAGTTGATGAAGGAGTTCGGCTACTCATCAGTAATGCAGTGTCCTAAGCTTGTAAAAATCACTATCAACGAGGGTATCGGAGATGCTACTGGCGACAAGAAACTCGTAGAGACAGCACAGCAGGAGCTTTCAATCATCACAGGTCAGAAAGCGGTTGTAACTCACTCAAGAAAGGATATCTCCAACTTCAAACTCCGTAAGGGTATGCCAATCGGAACAAAGGTAACCCTCCGTGACGTTAGAATGTATGAGTTCCTTGAGAGACTTATCCGTGTTTCTCTTCCTCGTATCAGAGACTTCAACGGTATCTCAGAGAAGATGGACGGTAAAGGTAACTACACTCTTGGTATCAAGGAGCAGATTATCTTCCCTGAAATCGACATCGACAAGATCAGCAAGATTCTTGGAATGGAGATTACTTTCGTGACTACAGCTAAGACAGACGAGGAGGCTTATGCGCTTCTTAAAGCATTCGGACTGCCTTTCAAGAAACATAACAACAAATAAAGGAGAACAAGATGGCAAAAGAATCAATGAAAGCCCGCGAGGTAAAACGCGCGAAATTGGTTGCTAAATACGCCGCTAAGAGACAGGCTCTGAAAGAGGCTGGTGATTGGGCTGCTCTCGATAAGCTTCCTAAAAACTCAGCACCTTGCCGTATGCACAATCGCTGTTCTCTCACAGGACGTCCAAAAGGATATATGCGCCTCTTCGGCATCAGCCGTATCCAGTTCCGTGAGATGGCAAGCAACGGTCTCATCCCAGGCGTTAAGAAGGCAAGCTGGTAACATATTACACATTATATATAATTATTAACAATTAGGATATCGGGCACGGATTCGTGCCGGTTTCATCAAAAAATTAAAAGAAATGACTGATCCAATTGCAGATTTCCTCACCAGGGTACGTAATGCTTACCTTGCAGGAAAGAAAGTCGTTGAGATTCCATCTTCAAAGATGAAGATCGCTCTCACAAAAATCCTTTGCGAGAAAGGTTATATCCTCAGCTACAAGGTAGTTGAAGGTACACCTTGCAACACAATCAAAATCGCTCTAAAGTATCATCCTCAGACCAAGACTGCAGCAATCAAGAAGATTGTTCGTATTTCAAAACCAGGTCTTAGAAGATACACTGATGTAGACAATATGCCACGCGTTCTCAACGGACTCGGAATCGCAATCCTTTCTACATCAAAGGGCATCATCACAGACAAAGAGGCACGCGACCTTAACGTTGGTGGTGAAGTAATATGTTATGTATATTAATCTAAAACATCAGAATAATGTCAAGAATTGGTAAATTGCCTGTACACCTTCCAGCCAAGGTAGAAGCTACTCTTCTCCCTGGAAATGTGGTTAAGGTTAAAGGACCTCAGGGCGAGCTTGTCCAGAAAGTTGATCCGGACATCACAGTAACCATTGAGGGATCGGAAATCAGATTCACCCGTCCGACAGACCAGCCTCGTCACCGTTCACTCCACGGTTTGTACCGTGCACTCGTGAACAATATGGTAATCGGCGTGTCAGAGGGATATACTATCCAGCAGGAGCTTGTCGGAGTAGGTTTCCGTGTTGACGTTCAGGGCCAGTTGCTCGTTATGTCACTCGGTTTCTCTCACGAAGTTCAGATTCTGCTTCCAGCTGAGATCAAGGCTGAAGCAGCTCCTGTAAAGAAGGGACAGAACCCTATTCTCATCCTTAAGAGTCACGACAAACAGCTTGTAGGACAGGTTGCAGCTAAGATCCGCTCACTGCGTAAACCAGAACCATACAAGGGTAAGGGTATTAAGTTCGTCGGCGAGCAGCTTCGTCGCAAGGCCGGCAAATCAGCAGGTGCTAAGTAATAGGAGGACACGTTATGGCATTGAATAAAATAGAAAGAAGAAAAAGAATTCACTACCGTATCCGTAAAGTTGTTAATGGTACTGCTGAGAGACCTAGAATGGTTGTTTTCAGAAGCAACAAACAGATCTACGTACAAGTAGTAGTTGATTATCTGGACGGCTGCAAGACTCTCTGCGCTGCCGCTTCAAATGACAAGGCTCTTGCAGCAGAGTGCAAGGGTAAATCAGGAATCGAGGCTGCTGCTATTGTCGGAAAGGCAATTGCTGAGCGTGCACTCGCACAGGGAATCACCACTATCGCATTCGACCGTGGCGGTTACCTTTATCACGGAAGAGTAAAAAGTTTGGCAGACGCTGCACGTGAAGGCGGCTTAATTTTCTAATAAGGACTATGGTAAATACAAATGTTAAAAGAGTAAAGACATCTGACCTTGAGCTCAAGGACAGACTTGTAGCCATCCAGAGGGTGACAAAGGTTACCAAGGGTGGTCGTCACTTCAGCTTTGCTGCCATTGTCGTGGTTGGTGACGAGAACGGCGTTGTAGGCTATGGTCTTGGAAAAGCCAATGAGGTTACAACTGCTATTTCAAAAGGAATAGAGGATGCAAAGAAAAATCTTGTTAAGATTCCTATCCTTAATAAGACAATTCCTCACGAGCAGGAGGCTAAGTTCGGTGGTGCAAGAGTATTTATGAAACCAGCTGCACCTGGTACCGGAGTAAAGGCCGGTGGTGCGATGCGTGCTGTATTCGAGTCAGTTGGTGTTCACAACGTGCTTGCTAAATCTAAGGGCTCATCAAACCCACACAACCTTGTAAAGGCTACTGTTGCTGCTTTGGTTGAAATGAGGGATGCCTATACAGTTGCAGGTCTCCGTGGTATTCCAATGAGCAGAGTATTTAAAGGTTAAGGAGGACTGACATAATGGCAAAACTTAGAATAACTCAGGTTAAAAGCAAGAACGGTGCAACCAAGAGACAGATAGCAAACCTTGCGTCTCTCGGTATTCACAGATTGCACCAGACTGTAGAGGTAGAACTCACTCCGGTTACCAAAGGTATGTTGGAGAAAATCAGCCACCTTGTAATCGTAGAGGAAATTTAAATAGGAGGACAGACAGATGAAATTGAATAATTTGACACCTGCTGCAGGCTCAAAAGGCAGAGAGAAGAGAATTGGACGCGGTGAGGGCTCAGGACACGGTGGAACTTCAACCCGTGGTCACAAGGGTGCCCAGGCACGTTCCGGCTACTCTCGTAAAATCGGCTTCGAGGGAGGTCAGATGCCTATCCAGAGAAGGCTTCCTAAATTCGGCTTCACTAACCCTACAAGGGTAGAGTACAAAGCAATTAACGTTGAAATTCTACAGACTATTTCAGAGTCATTGAAAACTAATGTTATTACTATCGATACTCTTAGAGAAGCAGGATTCATTTCAAAGAACCAGCTTGTAAAGATTCTCGGAAACGGTGAACTTGCAGCTAAATTGGAAGTATCTGCAAATGCCTTCTCTAAGTCAGCAATCGCTAAGATTGAGGCTGTTGGAGGTACCGCAACAATCGTAAAATAAAGATGAAGAAGCTTATTCAGACAATCAAGAACATCTTTAAGATTGAAGAGCTCCGCAAGAGAATACTTTATACTCTTGCGTTGCTTTTGGTCTATCGCCTCGGAAGTTTCATTGTACTTCCTGGTATAGACTCGGCACAGCTCGCCAATCTGCAGAACACAGCTTCAGAGGGTCTCGTAGGCCTTTTGAATATGTTCTCAGGTGGAGCGTTCGGTAATGCCTCAATCTTTGCGCTGGGTGTGATGCCATATATCTCGGCATCCATCGTCATCCAGCTTCTTGGTGTTTTCGTTCCTTTCTTCAGGAAACTCCAGATGGAAGGCGAAAGCGGACGTCGCAAGATGAATCAGTACACGAGGTATCTGACCATCCTGATCATCTGCATCCAGGGACCTGCCTATATGGCAAATCTCCACAACCAGATTCCGTCTTCAGCATTCCTTGCTGTCAATCAGCTCGGATGGAGCAACTTCTGGTTCAATCTTGTGTCAACTGTAATCCTTCTCGGTGGTACAATGTTCGTTATGTGGTTGGGAGAGCGTATAACTGATCGTGGAATCGGAAATGGTATTTCACTCATCATTATGATCGGTATCATCGCGCGTCTTCCGTTCGCATTCGCAGCCGAGATTGCTGAAAAGTTCAACGCAACTGCAGGTGGTGGAGTTCTTCTTCTTATTGTCGAGCTTGTAGTTTTGTTCTTTGTATTCGTTGCAGCTATCGCTCTTGTGCAGGCTGTCAGGAAAGTTCCTGTTCAGTATGCTAAGAAAGTTGTAGGAAACAAGCAGTATGGTGGTGTTCGTCAGTACATCCCGATGAAGATAAATGCAGCCGGTGTGATGCCAATCATTTTCGCGCAGGCTCTTATGCTTTTCCCTCTTATTTTCGCTCAGTTTGATGCTACAAGAGGACTTGCTGCTACATTCAGCAACTACACCGGATTTTGGTATAACTTCGTCTTCGCGATACTTGTTGTTCTTTTCACATATTTCTACACAGCCGTTACTGTAAACCCTACTATGATGGCTGATGAGATGAGAAAACACGACGGTTTCATCCCGGGTGTAAAGCCTGGAAAGAAGACTGTAGAGTATCTTGACAACATTATGTCGAGAGTAACTCTCCCTGGTTCTATTTTCCTTGCACTCATTGCAATTCTTCCAGCATTCGCAATGATTCTTGGAGTCAACAACCAGTTCGCAAGTTTCTATGGAGGTACATCCCTCCTCATCCTTGTAGGTGTTGTTCTTGATACGCTTCAGCAGATTGAAAGTCATCTGCTTATGCGTCACTATGACGGACTGATGAAAACTGGTCGTCTGAAAGGGCGTTCCGGAATGTAATCTTAATAAATTCATTGAAAGATGGTAAAGCCAAAAACAGAAGAAGAAATAGCGCTGATGCGCGAAAACGGGATTCTCGTTTCGAAGACATTGGCTGAAGTCGGTAAGTTGGTTGCCCCTGGTGTGACAACTCTTGAGTTGAATAGGGTTGCCGAGGCTTTTATCCGTGATCACGGAGCTATACCAAGCTTCTTGGGTTATGATGGCTTTCCTGCAGCTCTGTGTATTTCCGTAAATGATGTTGTAGTTCACGGTTTCCCGTCAGACTACGTACTCAAGGAAGGAGATATTGTTTCGGTTGACTGCGGTACATTCTATAAAGGATATAATGGTGATTCGGCTTACACTTTCCCTGTCGGGGAAGTGGATGCCGAGACCAGAAAACTTCTTGATGTTACCAAAGAGTCTCTTTATAAGGGAATCGAAGCAGCTGTTGCAGGAAACCGTATCGGTGACATAGGACACGCGGTGCAAACGTATGCTGAGTCATTCGGTTTTTCAGTTGTCCGGGAGTTGGAGGGACACGGAATAGGCAAGAAAATGCACGAAAACCCAGGCGTTCCGAATTATGGACGCGCTGGATCAGGCTCACGACTTGTCGACGGAATGACTATATGTATCGAACCGATGATTAATGCTGGTGTAAAAAATGTGTACTTAGCTAAAAATGGTTGGGCAGTGCACACGGCGGACCACAAGAAATCAGCGCATTTCGAGCTTACGGTTGTTGTCAGAAAGGGCCGTGCGGAACAATTATCCACCTTCGGATTTATTGAGGATAGTATTAAATTTTAAAGTGATAATCGATGCCAAAACAATCATCAATCGAACAGGAGGGAACAATTATCGAAACCCTGCCTAATGCAATGTTCAAGGTGGAACTTGAAAACGGACACGTGATCATTGCCCACATCTCAGGTAAAATGAGAATGAACTACATTAAAATCCTGCCGGGAGACAGAGTTAAAGTTGAGATGTCACCTTATGATTTATCAAAAGGAAGAATTTCTTTCAGATACAAATAAAATTTTAAAGAAATGAGAGTAAAAGCATCCATCAAGAAGCGCAGTGAGGATTGCAAAATCGTAAAGCGCAAAGGTCGTCTTTATGTTATTTGCAAAAAGAATCCTAAATTCAAGATGCGCCAGGGATAATTTTCAGTTGTATAACAAATTAAGTTAAGATAATAATTATGGCAAGAATAGCCGGTGTTGATTTACCTAACAACAAAAGAGGAGAAGTAGGACTTACCTACATCTTCGGTATCGGTCGCAGCTCTGCAAGAAAGATTCTTTCTCAGCTCGACATCGATTTCGATACAAAGGTTGGTGAGTGGAACGACGAGCAGATTGCTGGAATCAGAAGCATTATCGCTAATGAGTTCAAAATCGAAGGTGAGCTCCGTTCTTCAATCCAGATGAACATCAAACGTCTTATGGATATCGGATGCTACAGAGGTATCCGTCATCGTCTTGGACTACCTGTACGCGGACAGAGTACAAAGAATAACGCACGTACTAGAAAAGGTAAGAAGAAGACTGTTGCAAACAAGAAGAAGGCAACTAAATAATTAAGATGAATTATGGCAAAGAAAACAACATCAACTAAGAAGAGAGTTGTCAAGGTTGAAGCTTATGGCGAGGCTCATATTTCATCAACCTTCAACAACGTTATTGTGACCCTCACTAACAGTGTAGGTCAGGTTATCAGCTGGTCTTCTGCTGGTAAGAGCGGCTTCAGAGGTTCAAAGAAGAACACTCCTTATGCAGCTCAGGTTGCAGCAGAGGATGCTGCAAAGACCGCATACGATCTTGGTCTTCGCAAAGTGAAAGCTTATGTGAAGGGTCCGGGAGCAGGACGTGAGTCCGCAATCAGGACAATCCACGGTGCCGGTATCGAGGTTACAGAGATCATCGACGTCACTCCTATGCCGCATAATGGCTGTAGACCTAAAGGCCGTCGTAAAGTTTGATTTGTGTAACATTATTTAAGGAGATATTACTATGGCAAGATATATTGGACCAAGTACTAAAATCGCGCGTAAATTCGGCGAGCCTATTTTCGGAACAGACAAGGATTTCGAGAAGAGAAACTATCCTCCGGGACAGCACGGTCTTGCAAGCAAGCGCAAGAAAAAATCAGAGTACGGTATTCAGCTCAGAGAGAAACAGAAAGTAAAATATACTTACGGTTTGCTCGAGAAACAGTTCCGCAACCTCTACGAGAAGGCTTCACGTATGAAAGGACAGAAAGGTGAGAACCTTATTACCCTGTTGGAGTCTCGTCTTGACAACATCGTCTATCGTATGGGTCTTGCTCCTACAAGAGCAGCAGCACGTCAGCTCGTTTCTCACGCTCACATCACTCTCAATGGTGTAGTTTGCAACATTCCGTCTGCAATCGTTAAACCTGGAGACGTTGTAGCTGTAAGGGAAAGATCAAAGAGCCTTGAGGTTATCACTAACGCTGTAGCTTCAGCTGTGAAATACTCTTGGATCGAGTTCGACGCAAAGACTCTCACAGGTAAATACCTCAACCATCCTGTAAGAACAGAGATTCCTGAGAATATTGACGAGCAGCTTATCGTTGAGCTTTACTCTAAATAATAATTAACACCAAAAAAGAAGTTTTATGGCAATCTTAGCATTTCAGAAACCGGATAAGGTGATAATGCTCGAAGGAACAGACACCGTAGGCCGTTTCGAATTCAGACCTCTTGAGCCTGGATACGGACAGACCATCGGTAATGCACTCCGTCGTATATTGTTGTCTTCTCTGGAAGGTTTTGCTATCAATTCTATCAGGATTTCAGGGGTGGACCAGGAGTTCGCTACCATTCCTGGTGTGATTGAGGGTATGCAGGACATCATTCTCAACCTCAAGCAGGTACGTTTCAAAAGAATGGTTGACTCTGTAGACTCTGAAGTAGCAAACATCGTAATCAGCGGTAAGCAGGAGTTTACTGCAGAAGATATTTCTAAAGGATTGTCTTCTTTCAAGGTGCTTAACCCTGAACTGCACATCTGCTCTCTTGAACCGGCTGTCAAGATCGAGATTTCCCTCAATGTCGGAAAAGGACGCGGTTTCGTGCCTGCTGACGAGAACAGGGATCCTGATGCAATGATCGGTACTATTCCGGTCGACGCTATCTACACTCCGATCAAAAATGTCAACTGGACAGTGGAGAACTGGCGTGTCGAGCAGAAGACTGACTACGAGAAGCTTAATCTGGAGGTTGTTACCGATGGTTCCATCACTCCAAATATGGCTATTCAGGAGGCTGCAAACATCCTTATTTACCACTTCAAGCTCTTCACCGATGACAAGAAGCTTTCACTTGAGAGCTCAATCGAATCAGAGTCAAAGGAACTTGATGAGGAGTCACTCCACATGAGACATCTTCTTCTCACAAAACTTTCAGATATGGGCCTTTCTGTAAGGGCATACAACTGTCTGAAAGCTGCGGACATCGATACATTTGCTGATTTGGTTTCTTACTCAAGATCAGAACTTATGAAGTTCAGAAACTTCGGTAGGAAATCTCTCAACGAAATCGATCTCCTCGTTGAGAAGATGAAACTTTCATTCGGAATGGATGTTACCAAGTATAATATTGAACCTAAGAAAAAGAACGATTAAGTAATATGAGGCACAATAAAGCTATCAACCACCTTGGTCGCAAGAGTGGTCACCGCAAAGCTCTCCTCGCAAATATGGCTACTTCTCTTATCCTCAACAAGAGAATCCAGACAACTGTTGCCAAGGCAAAAGCTCTGCAGGTTTATATTGAACCGCTCATCACAAAGTCTAAAGACGATTCAACTCACTCACGTCGTATCGTTTTCAGCTACCTTAAGAACAAAGAGGCTGTGACTGAGCTTTTCCGCACTGTTGCTCCTAAGATTGCAGAGCGTCCAGGTGGATATACTCGCGTACTCAAGACTGGTTTCCGTCAGGGTGACGGCGCTGATATGGCTCTTATCGAGCTTGTTGACTTCAACGAGGCAGCTCTTGCAGCTCCTAAGAAAGCCGCTAAGAAAACTACACGCCGTAGTTCTAAGAAGGCAGCTGAGGCAGCAGAGGCTCCAGCAGCAGAGTAAGAAGTACTTTTTTGACCGAGAGGTCAATACAATAAAAAATCCGGGTTTGTCAATAAACCCGGATTTTTTATTGTATTCAAATGCTTTTAAAGATTGTTTTTCTCTATATCCTTAAAGTATCTGTAAGTGTTGACTTTCAACTCTCCGACTGCAAGTTCATCGGCTACGATAATACCGTGCGGATGTGCCTGAAGTGCTGACAGGGTACAAGCCTGTGAATATGCTCCTTCAATTGCGTTTTTGAGCGCATTGGCCTTTTTGTGTCCGAATGCGAGTACGAGCACTTCTTTAGCATCCATTACTGTTCCTACGCCGACTGTGAGTGCTGTAGTAGGAACTTTGCTTATGTCACCGTCAAAGAAGCGTGAATTTACAACTATTGTATCATATGTAAGACTTTTGATTCTGGTGCGGGAAACGAGTGATGAGAATGGTTCGTTGAAAGCCAGGTGACCATCTTCTCCTACACCACCCATAAACAAGTCAATACCACCGGCAGCAACAATCTTTGCCTCGTATGCTTCGCACTCTGCAGCAAGGTCTGTAGCATTACCATTCAGTATGTTGATATTCTCTTTCGGTACATCTACGTGGTCGAAGAAATTCTTTGCCATAAAAGAGTGATAGCTTTCCGGATGTTCTTCAGGAAGACCTACATACTCATCCATATTGAAAGTTATTACGTTCTTGAATGAAACTTCTCCAGCCTGATACATTCTGATGAGCTCCTTGTATGTTCCTACAGGTGTGCCTCCGGTAGGAAGTCCAAGAACGAAAGGCTTATCTGTAACAGCAGCTTTTGCCTTGATTCTGGAAACGATGTACTTTGCAGCCCATACTGAGCCGTCTTGAGCGTTTTGTTCTATAATGAGTCTCATATTTTTTGATTAAAACAGTTTTACAAATACTTCAATAGCCTGGTACTCAGCCATACCCAACTCGTTATATAGTCGTGCTGTATTCTGAGTCCTTTCTTCTGCTCTCTGCCAGAATTCACGAGGGTCTTCACCAGGGAAAGGTACGATATCCTTCTGTGACAGGTGGCGATAGATGGCGTGACGTTTTTTGATGACTTCATCAGGGCTGAGTGGAACGGCCATATCAACTTTGCCCAATTCCCATTCCATCCAGGCTCCTCTATAAAGCCATACGTGGCAGTCTTTCAGCCAGGCAGCATCTTTCAGCTGGTTAAGAGCCTCCAGAACAGCCTCTGTGCAAACTCTGTGAGTTCCGTGCGGGTCAGCCAAGTCACCTGCGAGGTAGATTTGATGAGGTTGTACTTTCTGAAGTAGTTCTATGATTATGTCAATATCTTTCTGAGAACGTTCTCCTTTTTTGATGCCTCCTGTTTCATAGAACGGCAGGTTAAGGAAATGGGTGTTTGTCTCGTCATTTAATCCGAACGATCTTACAGCTCCCTTGGCTTCACTTCTTCTGATTGCTCCTTTAAGTTCGAGAAGGGCTCTTGGTTCTGGCTCGCCAGGCTTTTTCGAAGCTATGATTTTCTTGACTTCATCGAATCTGTCACCGAAACCGAGCTCACGTGCCGCATCCATATGTTGCAGAACGACGTCATCGTGTACAGCCACATTTCCAGAAGTCTCGTATGCTACGTGTACATCGTGTCCCTGTTCCACGAGACGGATAAATGTTCCGCCCATTGAAATCACATCGTCATCAGGATGTGGTGAAAATACTACAACTCTCTTAGGGAAAGGTGTTGAAGGTACAGGTCTTGTGCTGTCATCTGCATTCGGTTTTCCTCCCGGCCAACCTGAAATGGTGTGCTGGAAATCATTGAATACATTGATGTTAATCTTGTCGTATGGACCGAATTTTTCAAGAAGCTCTCCCAATCCGTTCGAAAGATAATCTGTTTGGGTCAACTTGAGTATTGGTTTGTGGACTTGTTCGCAGAGCCATACTACGGCTTTTCTGATGAATTTAGGTGTCCATTCGCAAGGACCAACAAGCCAAGGGGCTACTATTCTGGTAAGTTGGCTTGCAGAGTTTTCATCTGTATAGAACGAAATATTCTCGTGTCTTTGCAGAAGTGAAGCAGGACAGCTTGGGTCCATCTTGTCTTCTACGATATTTTTTACGACAGTAGCTTTATCTTCTCCCCATCCTATCAGGTAGATTTTTTTGGCACTCATCATAGTTGAGATACCCATTGCAATCGCAGTGTGCGGTGTCATATCGATGTTGCCGGCAAAGTTGCGTGCCTGTCTCTTTCTTGAACCGTATGAAAGAAGCACTGTCCGCGTGCGGCTTTGTTCTGTGGCACCTGCTTCATTGAAGCCGATTTGTCCTTTCTCTCCGACACCCATAATAAGAAGGTCCATTCCCCAGGCCATTTCGTCGTATTTCATACAGAAATCTGACACAAATGCGCTGTCGTGGACTTCAGCGAGTTTAGGTACGTGTACCCTTTCAGGGCAGATGTCTACTTTGGATATCAGTTCTTCGTAAAGTCTCCTGTTGCGGCTTTGGGAGTCTGCAGGAGCCGGATAGTATTCGTCGATACTGTAAATATCTACGTTTTTGAATGATACTTCGCCGGCTTGATAGCGTTTTGCCAATTCTCTGTAAAGAGTTACAGGAGAGGAACCAGTAGTAAGTCCAAGGCGAAATACGCCGTCACAGGCATTGATTGATGAGACAACCTTGTCGGCAATTGTCTTGCTTGCGACATCTTCGTCTTCAAGAATATGTGCCGGGATTCTTTCATAAGTGTGCTTGATGCCGTATGGAAGGTCAGCATCGATAAGCCCACCGTCTTTTGGTAATGAAAATTTCTTCATACTATCTTGATTAAAGCAATTTCTTTGTAACCATAACACAAATATAGTCAATGGACAAGGTATCGTCAAAAGGCGTTTACTATACCTTCGGCTTGACGTCTATGTGTGCAAACGTACAAATATAATAATTTTAAAGGTATAATCGTCAGATTTGTCGGGCTTTATGTTTTTAAGCGGTGAATTGTTAATAAAAATATTGGACAAGTGATAAATCTTAATTAAAATTTTGATAATTGTGGCAAAATTTAAATATATTTGCTCTCCGATACCAAAATTAATAACAC
>Tibetan_p1__coassemble_318_pt1 | contig 27173 bp, 22 predicted proteins | sample Tibetan_p1__metabat2_high_PE_033 | metagenome-assembled genome bin Tibetan_p1
GTATCCTGAATGCCTCGTTATAGCCACCGGTAAAGCCGAGATTCTTCTCGAACCGGATAACTTGTATATCCGGAAACATATTCTGCATAACACCCATTGAACCGTCTGTCGAAGCATTGTCTGCAACGACAACTTCAGCCCCATCCACACGGCTAACCGAATGAATAAGACCGGGGAGAAAATCCCTCAGGAAATTCTCGGTGTTCCAATTTAGGATGACCACAGCTGTTCTCATATTTCTCTCAGACTTATTTCCCAATTAAAATTGTACAAAACCGCAATTTATGAAACTCCTTGGAATAATTCAAATTTTAAAGGCAAATCAGCGGCTCCCGAGCCAGATGAATATCATTCCTACCAGGACAAGGCATAAATCCAAAGCCTTTGCTTTCAGATTCCTCTCCTTGAAGATGAGTGCTCCGCAAGTGAATGAAATAAGTACCGAGCCGCGTCTTACAAGCGATACTACGGAAATCATCGAATCCGTGCTTCCGAGGGCGTTGAAGTATGCGAAGTCCGCAAGAGCTATGAATATCGAAATCAGAGGTATGGCCCAGCTCCAGTGGAATGGTGTAGTGTTTTTCCTGTTTGGATACCAGAGTATCATACATATTACAGACATTATCACCAGTTGGTAGAGATTGAACCAACTTTGTACGAACATCGGACCTAACTCCTTCATAATGAATTTGTCATAGAGTCCGCTCATTGCTCCCGTCAAGGTGGCGGCCGCAACGCACAGTATCCATTTGTTGTGTGTGAAATCTATTTTCTCTTTTTTGCTTGAAATGCTCATAAGGAAGATAGACAAGATTGCGAGACTCACACCAATCCATTGCATCAAGTTGAGGCGTTCACCGAAGAATAGCATTGCTCCTATCAGTACCAGTACCGGGCGTGTGGCATTTATCGGACCTACAATTGTTATGGGCAGATGCTTCAGCCCAAAATATCCGAAAATCCAGGAGGTTAGCACGATAACGGCTTTTGCTGCTACAAGGAGATGTGCTCTGGCTGTTGTATGGCAGGAGTTAGCCGATGATACAGAGTCGGTGAGATATGTCGCAGTATCGCAGATGGTCCCGTTGAACCACCCTGCACCTGATGCGTTGTCTATGATGAATGGTGAGAATATGATGGTGGAGAATAATGTATTGAGAAGCAGCACTGGAAGGACTGCATTTCCTTTCAGTGCTGTTTTCTTTGATACATCATAGAAGCCGAGCAGTGCGGCCGATATGAATGCAAGTGTCAGCCACATAGCTGGTTCAAACTAATTGCATCCGCATCCGCAGTCGCCATCTCCGCATCCGCAGTCACCGTCACCGCACCCGCAGTCACCGTCACCACATCCGCTTTCTCCGTGGCATCCACCGCATCCGCACTTGTGAATGTATTCTCCGTGAAGGCCCTCTTTGAGCTCTTTCTCTGTAGCTTCACGTACGCTGATGATTTCTCCGCTGAAATTCAATGTTTTGCCGGCCATCTCCGAGTTGAGGTCCATTTTGACGCTATCCTCAGAAACTGATACGACTATACCAGGTATCACAGCACCCATTGAGTTGAGCATCGGGATTTTCGTACCAGGAACAAGCAAGTCTTCCCTGATTTCTCCGTTTACCTCGAATGCCTGTTTAGGGAGATCGATAACTTTGTTAGGGTCAATTTCGCCATAGGCATCTGCCGGAGCCAATGTAATGGTAAACTTGTCTCCTGGCTCCATACCATCTATATGCTCCTCAAGTTTAGGGAGTATGCTGTTTGTTCCGTGGATGTAGTCCAGTGGTTTTTCTTTGGTTGTATGGTCAACGATGTTGCCCTCTACCTCAAGTTCGTAGGAGAACTCGACAACTGTGTTTTTTGCGATTTTCATTTTTATTTATTTAAATTTTATTTTGAATTGTTTCTAAAATTTTCAAATGTCACTTTGAATTGTTTTTGTTTTCCTGCAGCTTGATATAAATATTCTTATGCCGATATATCCTTATGAAGGTATATTCTTATGAAGAGAAAGATACTTCCTTGAATGCAAGTGACGGAATCTGCCATCTCGTGCAAGGTCTTGCATCACTTCCTACTCCTGTCAGTTTGTTCCACAGCTCCAGGATGTTGCCGGTAATAAGCATTTCCTTTATAGGATGCGTGATTCTTCCTTTGCTGAATTTGAAACCTTCTACTCCGAAAGAAAAGTCACCGGTGACAGGGTTGCAGTTGCCTCCATTGAATCCTGTGATATAGAATCCGTTGACAGATGCTTTCAGCAAATCTTCCAAGCTGACTTCGGATACTTTAGATGCTTCGGTTCCATCGATGAAAGGTGTCATCACTGGTCTTGAGATGTCTTCGATTGTAGGTGCCCATCCCGTCTTTTTTGAAAGATAGGTGTTTATGAAATAGTCTGTAACAACTCCTTTGTTGATGATTGCCCTGTTTTCCGTAGCGACACCTTCCGAGTCGTAGTACCTTGCTCCGAGCAGTCCTTTGTCTCGGGGCCTGTCCTCTATGGTAAGATTTTCCGGGAAGATTTTCTTGCCTTTTGTTCCTTCAAGAAACGACATCTTCTGCTGTATGGATGAGGCATTCAGCGCATTGATTATCGGAGATACGAGTTTCGAAGCAGCGCTGCTGTCTATAACCATATTGCAATATCCTCCTCTGGAGCGTTTGGGACCCATTTGTTTCAGTACCTTTTCCAACGCTTTTGCCGGGCATCCTTCGGTATCAACCATTTCGGTTGAAAATGATGAATCCCACCAATATCCGCTGTATTTGTTTCCTTCCGCATCCGCGACATTCATCTCGCAAAAACAACCTGCGGAAGTTTCAATATGTCTTGCTTCAAGTCCTTGAGAATCAATAAGTAGTGTATCTTCTACCGAGTCTGACCAGTTACATTCCTCTGATATCAGTGAGTATGTTCCGTCGCTTTTCAAAGAATTGAATATTGACATTTTTCTGACACGTTCGATACGGCTGTCAATATCCTCATCGAAATATTTTTCATCATATAGCCCGGTTTCAACTCCGGTCAGAGCGTCATTGGCAAGCCTGTCTTTCTGCGGAAGTTGTCTGCATTCATCCTTTTCGAGCATTTTCACGGTGGCTACGGCTTTCTCAATAAAAGCAGACAAATCCTCCTTTTCAATCCTGTTGGTAGAAAAGGTTCCGTATTTCCCGTCTGCAAATATGTATAGATATATTGAACGGTCAGCGGCGTGCGTTACTTTGTCAAGTTCACCATTGAAGAAAGATACGGAGTCAAGCACATTCTTGCTCAACGATACTCTTGAGCCTGACGCCCCGAGTCTCTTTGCGCACTCAATGCAGAACAATGCCATATCTTTCTCTAATTCAGTTATAATTCCAGCCATCGTGATTCAGGTTTTTCGTGATGCAAATTTAATTTAAATCTTCCGACGGCACAAGCCGCAGTTTTGCAAATGTCGAAAATAACTCTTATTTTTGAAAGTTATGATTTACAGCTTTACTTACTGATTAAGTCTAAAACTAAGTTTTTATTATGAAGAATGTTATACTGACAATCGCTTTGTCTACACTTTCACTCGTTCCGAGTTTCGCCCAGCAAAGGGCCGGTTCCCCTGATGGAGGCATATCAACTGAAATGATGTCCCGGCTGAAGACTGCTTATAAAGTTTCTCCGGCAGACAAGGCTATGAAAAATGCGTTGGCAGGCACTTCCATAGCTGTTCTTGCGAGAAATTCAGAGAATGCTGCAATGATTGATACGCATTTTTCCGACAGGGTCAGGACAAAAGGCATAACCGATCAGAAGTCTTCCGGAAGGTGTTGGCTGTTTACTGGCCTTAATGTGTTGCGTGCCAAGATGATAGATAAGTATAATCTTCCAGGTTTCGAGTTTTCCCAGAATTATCTGTTCTTTTATGACCAGCTTGAGAAATCCAACTTGTTTCTTCAGGGAATTATCGATACCCGCGATCTTCCGGCAGAAGACAGGATGGTAGACTGGCTGTTTTCTCACCCTCTCAGCGACGGAGGCCAGTTTACAGGTGTATCTAATCTCATTATGAAATATGGAGTTGTACCGTCGGAGGCTATGCCTGAGACATTTTCAAGCAACAATACCTCGCAGATGTCATCTCTTATCACAATGAAACTTCGCGAAGACGGTTTGAAACTCAGGGAAATGTATCAGGATGCCCTTGCCGGCAGGAAGACACTCAAAAAGTCTGAATTGCAATCAGTTGATGCAAGTATGATGAAAGCAAAGGAACAGTCTCTTTCCGAGATATACAGATTCCTCGTGCTTTGCTTGGGAGAACCTCCTGTAAACTTTACCTGGACAAGGTGTGACATTGATGATAATATTGTAAGTACGAAGGAATATACTCCGAAAAGTTTTTATGATGAGTTCCTCGGGGAGGATCTTGAAGACAATTACATTATGATTATGAATGACCCTTCGCGCGAATATGGAAGAATTTATGAAATCGATTATGACAGACACGTTTATGACGGACATAACTGGTACTATGTAAATCTTCCTGCGGAGCGTGTAAAGGAGATTGCCATAGCTTCAATCAAAGACAATACGGCAATGTATTTTTCTTGTGACGTTGCCAAATTCTATGATCGTGCAAAGGGAACTCTTGATTTGAACAACTTTGATTACGAGTCTCTTACCGGATTTGAATTTGATATGGACAAGGAGCAGAGGATCAGAACTCACGCCAGCGGTTCTTCCCACGCTATGACTTTGATAGCTGTTGATATAGATAAAGAGTCAGGCAAACCTTCAAAGTGGATGGTTGAAAACAGTTGGGGACCAGCAGCCGGTTATAAGGGATGCCTTATAATGACTGACGAGTGGTTTGACGGATATATGTTCCGTGTAGTAGCAGAGAGGAAGTATGTTCCTCAGGATGTGCTTGATATGTTCAATTCCGAACCAATCAGACTACCTGCCTGGGACCCTATGTTTGCTCCAGAGAACTAAACGGTTGGTAGTGTTTGACAGCGTATTGCCATCATTCACCACCGACCGTCAGGTTGCTTACCAAAACAGTTGGAATGCCGCAAGTGACTGGAACGCTTTGTTCTTTTCCACAAGTCCAAGTACCGTTGTCGATTTTGAGGTCGTTCCCGACTGCGACAATATCAGCCAGAGCTTGCGGTCCGTTTCCAATAATGTTGATGTCTTTTACGGGAGTTGTCAGGCGGCCGTTCTCTATCAGAAATCCGCTTTTGACAAAGAATGTGAAGTCTCCTTCTCCTATTTTTACCTGACCGTTTGAGAACTCGTCTACGTAAATACCGTTTTGAACAGATGAGATAATGCTCTCAGGTGAAGCATTTCCGCTTTCCATATATGTAGCCCTCATACGTGGGATAGGGTTGTAGCGGAAGCTTTCCCTTCTGCCGTTTCCAGTCGGCTCCACACCATACCAAGCTGCGCTGATTCTGTCGTGAAGGAAAGAAGTCAGTACACCGTCTTTGACCATAAATGTCTTCTGGGCTGGTACGCCTTCGTCGTCGTAATTGCCTGAACCTCTGTTGAATGCTACTGTTCCGTCATCTACGATGCTGATATTTTCCGAGCATATTTTCCGCCCCAGTTTGTCCGAGAAAATCGACTGTCCTTTTCTGTTGAAATCAGCTTCGAAGGAGTGTCCCATAGCTTCGTGCAGCAATATCCCGGAAGCTCCGGCACCCATAACTACTGGCATTTGTCCTCCTTTTGGTCTGCGTGCTTCGAACCTTTCGTCAATTCTTTTTACAACCTCTTCAGCCAGTTCTTCGGCCAATCCGTCGCTTAGAAGTTCATATCCCATTCTGAAACTTCTGGATGCGGTCTTGGTTTCGGTTTTGTCTCCCTGTTGGAATACTGCGCTGACAGTCACGCTTCCCATTGGACGAGTGTCTGTCGTGAGTTCGCGCAGAGAGTTGTAGCACATAACATCGCTCATAGAGTATGACGCACGTGCAAGCACTTTGATGATTCGGTTGTCTTTGTGTGATACCTTGTCAGCAAGATTTTCAAGAAATTGGCGAATTGAAGATGTCTCAGTTTCTCTCCAGTCTTTTGTATCAGGATAAATGTCACACTGACAATCCCTCGTACTTCCGTAATTGAGTGGCATTCCGCCAGTAAGTGCAATTGCTGACGCTGCACGTGCAGCAGCCATCATATCCGATAGTTCGGTTGTCTCCGAATAGGCGTAACCTGTTTTCTCACCCTTGAGCACCCTGATGCCTACTCCGAAATCTGTGTGGCATCCTCCTGAAGTGACAGCTCCATCCTTTAGCATAAGATTGAAGTAGACTGTATTTTCGAAGTACAAGTCACAATAATCGCCGCCGTTGGAAAGAGCGGTGGCGACCAGCTTGTCAAGCGTAGGTACATCAGTACCGAATATATTCAAATAGTAGTTCTCAGTTATCATCAGCAGGTCTTTATCTGTTCATTTCTTCCTCTTCTGCGCAGGCTTTTATTTTAGCGAAAGTTTCTTCGTCTCTGATATTCAGGGTCTTATCTTTTGAGCCGTCGGCAATTACCCTGAATGGAATCTGGGAGTTGTCTGCAAGTATCCAACGTTCGCACACTGGAGCATAGTCGCTGAAAAAATATGTCAGGCCGACTTTATATCGTCTGCGGATAGTCTCTTCCGGTATGTTGTGTCCTCCTGCTGCTACACGAGCCTTCACCCTTTCGATTGCAAGTTCTGGAGAGTTCAGCCAAAAGTAGAGAATGGTCACAGAGTAGCCGGCCGATTGGGCAATCCTGACAGTCTTGAGCAAAGTTCTTGTTGCCAAAGTGGTCTCCACTCCGAAGTCCTTCTGGCGTGCGAGCAGATACCTGATTTTGGCAATCATATAGCGGCTTGCAAGAATAGCGGCTTTTTCCGGGCTGAATGGAGAAAAACCTTTGGCAAATTCGTCAGAATTGACAAATTCACTGCATTCGAGCATTTCGGGAAGAAGCGAATATGATGCTGTTGTCTTGCCAGAACCATTGCATCCGGATATGATAAACATTCTTGGCATAGTGTGCGTCTTTTATATTGTACGTCTTTTATATATATTGGCTAATTGTTTGTTCTTTTGTGTGTATCCTTGATTCCGGACGTATTTTCAGAATCTGTGAATATGATACCGTAGGATTACTTGCTGGTAACTCCGTATCCGAACAAGGCGAAGTCTCCAAGGCACGGGTCATCAGGAAAAATTTCCTTGAAAGCATCTGTAATTTCCTGCGCTGTTATTATGTCTTTCTGCTTTCTTGATGTAAGTCCAAGAGCCTCGGCCTGAGTGTAGACGTGTACGTCCAGCGGAATCAGAAGAGACTTTTTGTCTGATTTTCTCCATACTCCAAGATCAACTTTGCCGTCATCTCTTACAAGCCATCTTCTCATCATATTTATCTTTTTGTTTGGAGCTTTCTTATCTTCTTTCTGACCGAATACAAGTGTGCGGAATTCCATATCGCTCAGTCCTTCCAGGCTGTCCTTCTGCTCATAAAGTGCTCGGAGTCTCTCGCAAATTGCCGCAAAGTCGCACCATTTTACAGTTCTGTGCATACTGGTTGCATCATCTCTGTAGTCTCCGGCCATAACATAGTCATAAGGCCTCCATTCCATCTGGTCAAACATTCTTTCGCAGTCTCGTACAATCATTGAGCGTCTTCCCCAAGCCAGATGAGCAGACAGCAGAGCGGCTATTTCTATGTCTGCCAGACGACATCCGCCCTCTTTGAATTTTCCGGCAAAAATGGAAGGAAACCTTATAGGATCTTCCTGGAAATATTCCGGATTATTGTATTTGTCAGCCCATTCGGTGAGCAAATCTTTGATGCTTTGTTCCATACTTATGATCTTGCACAATGATAAAAATCTCTTGATTTTCCAGGCAATGCGAAAATCATACAAATCTAATGATATTTTCCGTACAATTTGCCTTGGATGACATATTTTCAGATTTTGCGCCCTTTCCAGCGTCCGCTACGGATATAAATCCAGCAGGAAACGGCCAGTATTAATCCGTAAATACCTTCGGCAGTCCAACAGACTGCAACATCGGATTTCAGCATTTCTATAACAAACCAGCAATATATCGTGTAAACGGCAAGTGCACACAGTTCAAGTGCGAATGCTGTTTTGGTGTTTCCCGTTCCGCTAACTGCCTGGAAAAATACATTTGCAGGAATGGTTATTATATACACAGCGCACAGAACACGTAAGGACGGGACCGAGGTCTGTATGATTTCAGGCATATTGGTGTAAATGCGTATTACAGCTTCAGGAAATATGTTGAACAGCAGCAGGATTGGTAATATAATCATATATGAGAATTTCAGAATCCTCTTTATTAGAGGTATGACGTGGTCAGGGTGTGAATCACCTATCATATTGCTGACCATTGTGCTGCCTGTTGATGAGAAGGCCATAAGTACCATCCAGATGAGTCCGGATATATTTCTTATGATATTGGATATGGCAAGTGATCTTTCGCCTGTATGTTCTATGAATAAAAAGAATATGAACCAAGTTGATATGGAAATGAAGTTCTGTACCATTGTCCAGAGCGAAACAGAAAAAATCTGTGACATAACTTTCCATTGCGGCAGAACCGGTTTGTCCAGACCGTATTTTGGAGTGTCGCAGCATTTTCTCGTGTATATGAGGAAAAATATCAAAGATACGGCTTCGGCCAATGTTGAGCCTATCGCTGCTCCTGTAATCCCGAGAGCGGGCACTCCTAATTTTCCGAATATCAGTATCCAGTTGAATGCGATGTTGGACAGCACCATTGCTATAGAGTTGGCTGTCAAGGCTTTTGTTTGTGTTGTTCCAACATAGAATGCACGGAACATTGCTGTGGTGAATCCGAAAATAAGTCCTATTATTCTCCATCTTACATAATCCATTGATGCTGACAGTATCTGTGGCGAACTTATAATCATTCCCATAATTTTTGGGGAAATCCACTCGGACAGGATAGTGATAACTATAGCGAGCGCGGAGAGAAAATAGAAACCGTGCCAGAATACCTGCCCTGTTTCCCTGAATTTGCCTTCTCCGTTGCGGCGTCCTATTATTATCTGTACCCCTATGCTGAATCCGAGTCCTAACATAAATATTACCAGATAATATACACCGGCGATTGCGGATGCGCCTAATTCGATTTCTCCTACGCGTCCGAGAAATGCGGTGTCCGTCATACCGATGAGTTGTTCCATCACCATACTTATGAGTATAGGGTAGGCTATACTCCATATTTTCCTGTAAGAATATGCTGTATCCATAGATATATTGTATTGAATAGGGATTTGTTGCCGGGCCGGCTTGCCATTGCCGTAAAAACGTGCAAAGATACGATTTTTTGGCTTGATATTTTTATTAATTTTGCCGCTCGAAGTTGTAGCGAAAGTTATCCGGAGCTCGACTTTTTGACAGGTATTTATCAAAATTTATTGATATTGGTATGAAAAAGACATTGACTATATGTGTCGTCCTTCTGACTGTTTTGTCTTCATTTTTGTCTTCGTGCAGAAAGGATGGCGTATCTCAAATCAGGTATGAATCAAGGTATGTTTTCGATTTCTCACTTGGTGGAACTGATACTCTTGACAAGGAGAAGGCTCCTTTGTTGACAAAACTTGCAGATACTGTCCGGGTGCTTACCGTCCAGGCTCAGGAAAAAGTATATGGTAGAAAGGCTCCTTCAAAAACACCTTTTGCACATAAGCAGATATATGTAGGTTTCGGGCAGTCCCAGGTTGAGGCCGAAGCTGATGCCCGTGCAGAAGCGGAGGCTGATTGCGAGTCTATGACCAAAACTGCAGAGTCCGAGTTTAACTCTATGATACAGGAACTTGAGAAAATCAGAGGCGAGTATGATGCCCAGATAAAGACATATTCAAAGAAATACAAGATAGATTACGAATTTTCTTTTGTCGTAACACATTTGGGAGAAGAACTTGTTTCCAAAAAACTTGGGACTTTCAGAGCGGCAGGTTCGGCAGAACTTCCGCAGGAGTAAGTATCAGATGGAATAATCTAACAGATGAAGCTGATAAAAAGCTGATAAAAAGTAAAGGCTGGTCCGTTTAGTTCGGACCAGCCTTTATATATTGGTATTCAGTCTGTTGACTTGATTATGCTGTTACTTTCTCAAGCCATTTCACCATTCCGAGCATAACGCCCATTGAGATGAGACATACAGCTGCGAACACTGTCCAGCACTGCCAGATAGGCCAAGCGTTATACATCACAGGTCCGAGCCACAAGAAGAGGTTACCGATAGCGGTTGCACTGAGCCAAAGACCCTGGCAGAGACCGAGCATACTCTTCGGAGCTACTTTTGATACAAAAGAAAGACCGAGTGGAGAGATGAAAAGTTCAGCTACGGTAAGGAAGAAATAGATGGCGATAAGAATCCACCAGTGAGCCTTCTGTGACATCTGCTCTGCGATAGGAAGGTCCCTGAATTCGTTTGCAGAAGGGTAGCCGTTGATTAGTGAGAATACAGTCAAAAGCAAGAATGCACAAGCTGCGATACCCATACCAATGGCAATTTTCTTAGGAGTAGAAATCTCTTTGCCACGACGTGCGAGTGAAGCGAAGATTGCCATAATCACAGGAGTAAGGGTAATCACGAAGAATGGGTTGATAGCCTGCCATACTTCAGGAGCGACTGCGGAAGAATCGACAAAGTCACGTGCGAAGAACGAGAGGGACATACCATTCTGATGGAATGAGAACCAGAAGAAAATCACGATTCCGAGTACGGCAAACAGAGCATAAAGTCTTTGTTTGATTTCTTTTGCCATAGCTGCTTTTTCTTCTTCTGTATATTTGACACCTTGTACGGCTGCTTTCTTGGATGGGGTAGGGAAGCCTTTCTGTGAGATGAGGAAAATCACCAGTGAGATAGCCATAGCAACTACTGAAGCAATGAATGAGTAGTGTATACCTTCATTGAATATCTGCAGATACTGCTGGCACGAAGTCATAAGGTTATTGATGTTTCCACCGGCTGCTGCCATCATTGAGTTGAGGTTTTCAGTCGCTTGTGCGCTCATTCCGGCTGCGTTCTCAAGATATGCGTGACAAAGCGCAGGGAGCTGTGCATTGTAGACGAAGTTGTTTACCTCGAGCCACCATTCGCGAAGAAGAGGAGCGACGAAAGGTGCTATCAGACCTCCGATATTGATGAATACGTAGAAAATCTGGAATCCGGAGTCACGTTTTTCCTTTGCTTCTGCAAGTGCCTGAGGACCTTTCTTGGCTGCGTCAGCCTCAAGGTCGTCATACATCTGACCAACGATTGCCTGGAGGTTTCCTTTGAATAGTCCGTTACCGAACGCAATCAGGAACAGGGCAAGACAAGTCAACGGAAGAAGCCATTTGATGTTCGTTGAAGTTGCGAGGATTGGAATAGCCAGTAATACATAGCCTGCAGCCATAATGATGAGACCGGATTTTATCGTGCCCTTGTAGTTCTGTGTGCGGTCTGCGATGATTCCTCCGATGAGGCTGAGGATGTAGATGCCAGCGTAGAAAACTGAATAGATTGAACCGGCGGTTCCTTCGCCGAGGCCGAATTTCGAGCAGAGGAAAAGTACCAGTACGGCGTTCATAATGTAATAGCCGAAGCGCTCGCCCATATTGCTCAATGCGGCAGCTAAAAGTCCTTTAGGATGTCCTTTGAACATGATGAATAATTTATTGTGTTAGTAAAATAAGTCGTATAGTGGTTACGTCTGACGACAAAGATAATAAAATATGTGAAAATAGAGCAATCAGGTGACGAATTTGCTTTGTAATATATCGCGTTTTGAACGGAAAATTGTATATTTGTTTGTTTTAAACCTCGGCACTAACCAGGCAGGTTGTGTGGGGAATTGTGAATTTTATAGCTTTTTGTGTTGTAAATGAGAGATTTAGGAGTAAAGGCTGTTCACGGTATAGTGAAACTTTTCGGCAAACTGCCTCTTGGCTTCCACTATGGAGTGGCCAATGTGGTCGCGTGGCTGGCAAAAGATGTTGTCAAATATAGATATGATGTTGTGATGACAAATCTTGCAAGGTCTTTCCCGGAATTGAAATATGACGAACTGAAGTTGATAGCAAAAGACTTCTATAGACATTTTGCAGATATTTTCGCCGAGGCTGTATGGTTTAGTGCATCTTCGTACAAGAGATTGATTGATAGTAAGATATGTGTATCAAGCAATCCTCAGCTTCTCAATGACTACTTTACTTCAACCCCTTCTGTGACAGTCTTGTTTTCACATTGCGGCAATTGGGAGATAATCGGTGGTATTCTTGCTTATCTTGGATCAGAAGGATGCAATGTGATACCTCAGGAGAAAGATGTGAAGGTTGTATACAAGAAACTTCATAACCGCTTTTCCAACGAATTTTTCAAGATGAACAGGATATCTCCTCTTGGAAAGGACGGATGGCAGTGTGAGGTGGAGACTGACGATGTACTCAGGTATTCCCTCAAAAGGAAGGACCTTCCGACTGTTTATGTTTACATTGCCGATCAGTTCCCTTATCAGACTTGGTACAATGTCGGTGACTTCCTGCATCAGCAGACCTGGGGAATGCTTGGAAGCGTTAAGGTTGCCCATAAACTGGGACATTCGGTTCTTTATATGAGGATGAAAGCCCTTGAGAGAGGCAAGTACGAACTTTCTTTCGAGCCTATCTGCCGTGATGCTTCCAAGGTAAAACCTGAGATTATAATGAGGAAGTATTTTGATTTGCTGCAGGAAGATATCAAAGAACAGCCGTACAACTGGCTTTGGACTCATAAAAGATGGAAATGATTTGTTGTCTGAAATGCCCGGAGGGCACGACAATGTTTCTATAAGTTAAAAACTTTATTTTTGAATATTATGAAACGTACCTTTTCTATTGTAGCTGCTTTTCTTGCGGCATTTACAGTATCTTACCATCTTCAGGCCAAGGGTGGCACAGACCAGGAGGGGATGGTGACATATTCTTTGCCTTCGACAGTCATAACTCTTGACGTTGAGGCTGTGCAGGAGTCCTTTCACGCAGGCCCTTATGCAAGATATGCTGAGAAGTATCTTGGAATAAAGACAAGGCAGAAAGATGAGAACTCCGTGCGTATCACAAGTATTGATATGGTGCCTTCTGTAGAGGCTGACCAAAGCCGGAGATATTCCGTACAGGTGTCAAAAGGCATTATTGACGGCAGTGTGTTTGCATTGTCATCTGCCGGGCTTGTTTCGCTGAGTGATGCTACATTCGGTAACGGTATAAAATGGAGACTTCCGGCATCATCCGAAGGTGATTTCTCAGCAAAAGGTGTGTCTTCGAATCTGACTTCGGAATCAGCTACGCTTTACCGCAACAACAAGAAAGAGTCCTCTTTCAGCAAGGTGTCCGTACGTCAGGATATGGTTGTCGAGAAGTCTTTGGAGAAAAAGGCTGCCGAGACAGCTCAGGTGATACTCAATTTGAGAGAGAAGAGGCTGCAGATTGTAACTGGTGATACTGATGCGACTTACAGCGGTGAGGCTATGGGCGCTGCCATTTCGGAACTTGCCAGACTTGAAGAGGAATATATGTCTCTGTTTATAGGATATTCGGACTATCGTGATATGTCAATGTCGTTCGATGTCATCCCTGATAGCGAGACTCTTATGTATGTTGCATTCCGCATTTCCGATACTGCAGGTCTGCTTCCTGCCGATAATCTTGCAGGAAAACCTGTAGTTATGGAGATTGTGCCGCAGACTTTTGCAGAGCCGGAGTTGCCTGAGAAAGCCGACAAGATAAAGAAGGAGGTCAGCGTACGATACAGGATACCTGCTATGTGTACGGTCAAGATTCTTGACGGTATGAATCTTTTGCTCCAGGGGCGCATACCTATCTATCAGCTCGGACGCGAGTCTGCGATGCCGGTGAACCTCTATATTCCTTCTGAAAAATAGGAAGGTTATGAAATATTATAATGTAAAACACTTTTAAAATTGAATAAACTTATGACCATCAAAGAATTGGATCCACAGATTGTCTGGAAGAACTTTTATGACCTGACAAGAATCCCAAGACCTTCTAAAAACGAAGGCAGGGCTGCCAAGTATATTTATGATTTCGGTAAATCACTCGGACTGGAAACCATAATGGATGAAGTCGGAAATGTGATCATACGCAAACCTGCAACAGCGGGAATGGAAAACCGCAAAGGTGTTGTTCTGCAGGGACATATTGATATGGTTCCTCAGAAAAATGCAGATACTGTCCACGATTTTGATAAAGACCCGATTGAGACTTATATCGATGGAGACTGGGTTAAGGCAAAAGGTACAACTCTTGGTGCTGATAACGGTCTTGGCGTAGCAATGGGTATGGCTGTCCTCGAGTCGAAAGACTTGAAGCACGGACCGGTTGAGTTGCTCGTTACGATTGATGAAGAAACTGGTATGACTGGTGCCAATGCTCTTAAACCAGGAGTCTTGAAAGGTGATATTCTTATCAATCTTGATTCCGAAACTGAAGGTGAGCTTTATGTTGGTTGCGCCGGTGGGCTTGATTGTAGTGCAGTTTCTTCATACAAACGTGTTGAAGAGCCTGCAGGATGGCTTTGCTATAGCTTGGCTGTCAAGGGCTTCAAAGGCGGACACTCTGGTATGGATATAATTCTTTACCGTGGAAATGCCAACAGACAGGCGGCTCGCATTGTTTACGCTCTTCTTGAGGAAGTCGGTGCCAAACTTATAGATTTCGAAGGCGGCACATTGAGGAATGCCATTCCGCGTGAGGCTTTTGCTACACTTTACATTGATCCTGCCAAAGTTGAGCAGGCTGAGGCTGTGGCAGCGCGTGTCGCAGCGCAGATAAAGGCTGAATATGCTGGTACCGATCCGGATGCGGAGGTATTGTTCGCTCCTTACAAGTGTGAAGAAGGTGAGACTTGCGACCACGAGGATTGCCAGTATGTAGATGACGCGGATGCTCTCAGATTGATTCGTGCAGTGCTTGCTTGTCCGGATGGAGTTGAAAGGATGAGTGACTCTGTTCCTGGTCTTGTCGAGACATCAAATAATATGGCAGTTGTCAAGATTTACAGGGGAGAGTTCAAGGTACTTACTCTGATGAGAAGTTCCGTAGATAGTGCAAAGGAGGCTTTTGCCGCAAGGGTACGAAGCGTATTCGAGCTTGCAGGTTGTGAGGTATCGCTTACAGGCGGTTATTCAGGTTGGGCTCCAAATCCGGCATCTCCAATTCTTGCTACTATGAAGAAGGTTTACAATGACTTATATGGCAAAGAACCTGCTGTAATGGCTATTCACGCAGGTCTTGAATGTGGTATTCTTGGAGGTATTTATCCTAATTGGGATATGGTTTCCTTCGGTCCTACTCTGATGAGTCCTCATTCTCCTGATGAGCGTGCCTACATTCCTTCTGTAACCAAGTGCTGGGACTTCCTCAAAAATGTTCTGGCAGAGATTCCTGTAAAATAATTCTTTGATAATTAAGAAATAATTATTACCTTTGCAGCCCATTTGCGGACATATGTCTTGTCAGATGGGCTCAATTTATTATTAAACAGTTAATTACAAACAAAATGCTTAAACAGTACGAAACCGTTTTCATTGCAACTCCCGTTTTGTCTGAGGCTCAGATGAAGGAAGCGGTCGCAAAGTACACTAACTACCTCAAAGAGCGTGGTGCAGAGATTGTGTACGAAGAGGACTGGGGTCTGAAGCAGCTTGCTTACCCTATCCAGAAGAAGACTACAGGATTCTATTATCTTATCGAGTTCAAGGCTGAGCCTTCACTCATCGCAAGACTCGAGACTCAGTATCGTCGTGATGAGAGAATCATCCGTTTCCTTACTTTCGCGATGGACAAGCACGCAGTAGCGTACGCTGAGAAGAGAAGAGCTAACAAACAGGCTAAATAAGGAGGAACAGAACTATGGCACAGAACAATGAAATCCGTTATCTTAACCCTCCTACAGTAGAGGTTAGAAAGAAGAAATACTGCCGCTTCAAAAAAGCAGGTATCAAGTATGTAGATTACAAGGACGCTGAGTTCCTCAAGAGATTCCTTAACGAGCAGGGTAAAATCCTTCCTCGCCGTCTCACCGGTACTTCACTCAAGTTCCAGAGAAAGGTTGCTCAGGCAGTCAAGAGAGCAAGACATCTTGCACTTCTCCCATACGTAACAGATCTTTTGAAATAAGGAGGACAGCTAAATGGAGATTATTCTTAAGAAAGACGTGGTAAACGTAGGCCACGCTGACGATATCGTCAATGTTAAGACAGGATACGCTGTCAACTACCTTATCCCACAGGGATTCGCTATAATGGCTACACCTTCTGCGAAGAAAGTTCACGCTGAGAACCTTCGTCAGAGAGCTCACAAGATTGCTAAGTTTGTTGCTGATGCTGAGGCACTTGCTGCAAAGCTTGCTGAGATTACTGTAAAGGTATCTGCAAAGGTTAGCGAGAGCGGTAAAATCTATGGCTCAATCACTACAGCACAGCTTGCTGAGGCACTTGCTGCAGCTGGTGTTGAGGTTGACAAGAAAGATATTACTGTTGCAGAGGCAGCTAAAGAGCTTGGTGTATTTGAGGCAAGCGTTAAATGCTACAAAGACATCAAAGGTACATTTAAATACGAGATTGTAGCTGAGTAATTCATTCAGTGTCAATCATTCGAATAAAAGAGATGGTGAATTCTTGAACCGTTAGGTTGTGAGATCACCATCTCTTCTTTTATTTTATCATATTATCAAGCCACTTACAGGTCCATCTGTAAAAGTCTTTTTCAGATAAGTCTATTACATCAGCTTTCCTGACCACTTAATTTGGCTGTTATAAACTTCAGGCGGCTTTAGTTACAAGTCTGAGCCTGTAGACCAAAGCCGCCTGATTTCTTACTGTCTGTTGTCTGCCTTAAAGCTGTGTATGACATTCATTATACCATTCACTGCTTGTCAGCTGTGTTACCGGCATTCTTCTCATTCCCGGCTTTATCAGCTTCTACAGTGTGTGCAGAATCCTTGTATTTGAAGCGTCTGATTTTGGATGTTGCAGTTTTTTCAAACGGCTCTTTCATCACTTCTACGTCATTGACTTTTGAGAATTTGCTAACCTGTTTGTTTACGAAATTCAGGATGCCGGCTTTTCTCGCATCGAGTTTTGCGTAGAATTCGTCCTCACCTTCCTTGTCCCATTCGATGATGTTCTCATCAAGTTGTACCAGTGCGACAAGGCGTCCGTTCCTTTCGACGACAATGGACTCGTTCACTCCGTCAATGTTGTTGATTACGTTCTCGATTTCTTCAGGATAGATATTTTCACCGGACGGGCCGAGAATCATATTGTTCTTCCTACCTTTTATGTAGAATCTGCCTTTCTCGTCCATTACTGCCAGGTCGTTTGTGCGGAACCATCCGTCTTCTGTGAAGACACCTTTGGTTCTCTGTGGGTCTTTGTAGTATCCCAACATCACATTTTCACCCTTGGCAACTATTTCACCCTCACCTGTTTCAGGATTGACATCGTGAAGCTTCAGTTTTATACCTTTCACAGGGTATCCTATCGATCCTACTGCACGACTCCTTTTCATTGCATAGCTCAGAAGAGGTGAGGTCTCTGTCAGACCATATCCGATAGCATATGGGAAATTAGCTTTCAGAAGGAATTTCTCCACTTCCGGGTCCAGTTTCGCTCCACCAATACCGAAAAAGCTGAGATGACCTCCGAATGTGCTTTTTAGTTTCATACCGATTATTTTGCACATCAGGCCATTCATATTCTTGTTCATCCAGGTAAGTGTACGGCTCTTGTTTACAGTAGGCACAACGCTGGATTTGTATACTTTTTCTATGATTAGCGGTACTGAAAGCATAGTCGTTGGCTTGACAGTTTTCAGAGCCTTCATCAGTATGGTCGCTACAGGTGGTTTCTGGAGGTAATATACTGTGGCACCGCAATACATAGGGTAGAGCATTCCGAGGGTCATCTCGAGAGTGTGGGCCATAGGCAATATGGATAGCCATCTGTCCCTTGAGTTGCGTTTGCAGGTGTGATAGCAGGCTATGACATTGGATGCCAGATTCCTGTGGCTGAGTACTACACCTTTCGCGCTTCCTGTTGTGCCCGATGTATAAATGATTGTAGCAATATCATCAGGCATCGGCATTGCAGGGCGACCGTCGCAGGTAAAGTGATCTTCATTTGCCTTGATAACTTCGAATGTATCCAGATCGATTACAAGTGTCATCTTGTCACGGCAGGCTTTGCTTACTTTCGGGGCAAGCCTTTGAGATACGAATATGACTTTGCTCTCAGAGTGGTTCAGGATGTTTGTTACTTCGTTTTCCGAACTGTCCGGCAGGATAGGTATGGCTATTCTGCCGAAAGGTACGATGCTGAAGAAAGCTACTGACCAGTTAGGCATACTCTGTGAGAATATTGCTACCTTGTCACCTGCACCGATACCATATTGAGTCAGTTTTTTCGACAACTCGTCACTTTTCTTTTTAAGTGAAGCGAATGTGTAACCTCCTTGTTTGGAATCTACCCATTGTGTGTATTGGTTTTTGGAGTACAGAGCAGTCGAATAGTCATATAATTTGGCTAACGTGTCAATGTATCTTTCTCTCAATTTCTTCATTTTCAAATAAAGATAGTTCATTTCTGTATCTGTTTGGAATACTATAGACTAATGAGTTATATAATCTTCAGGGAATTTCCCTGTCAGATGCATTTCTTCGTACATCTGCTGGATTCTTGCCATATCTGCTCTTGCATCGTCGGTAAGTTCTACTTTCTCACCTCGTCCTACGTGTTTGGTCTTCCAGTCGAAGTATCCGAGATATACCGGACATCCGACTTCTTTCGCTATAGTATGGAAGCCTGTTTTCCAACGCTTTACAGGTTTTCTTGTTCCTTCCGGAGCTATGGCTAGGTGTACAACATCCCTGTTTTTCATTTCCCTGATGACACTCAGCACAAGTGCGGAAGCATTCTTTCTGTCTACCGGCAGTCCACCGAGTTTACGTAGAAACCATCCCATTGGTCCCCAAAAAAATTCTTTTTTAATCATACAATAAGCTGTACCTCCGACAGCCTGATAATAGAGGTATGATATGGCGAAATCCCATACCGACGTGTGCGGAACTCCAAGAATTATGCACTTGTCTTCGGGTGCTACCGGAGAATCGATAGTCCATCCCATTACTTTAAGAAGCCATCCGCAAAATTTTCTCCACATAATTGTATAGATGTTTTATGTTGTTTTGTCCTTTTTTAATATATCACTACAGGTCGACATCTTCGAGCTCTGTCTCTGAACGAAGGTGCTCCCTGATGAAATTCTGACGGTCAATAGTATTGTCACCCATATAGAATTCCATAATTTCCGCAATCGATTCTTCATCGCTGAGCTTCACTCTGTCAAGACGCATATTCTCACCGATAAAGTCCACGAACTCCTGATAGGAAATCTCTCCGAGACCTTTGAATCGGGTTATTTCAACGCCTGACTTCAAATCGTTCACAGCCTTGTTTTTCTCATCGATACTGAAACAGTAACGTATTTCCTTCTTGTTCTTTACTCTGAAAAGAGGAGTCTGTAGAATATGTACGTGGCCTCGGCGGATAAGATCAGGATAGTATTTCATAAAGAATGTAAGAACGAGCATTCTGATATGCATTCCGTCATCATCGGCATCGGTTGCCACTATGATGCGGTTATATCTGAGATTATCCATATCTTCCTCTACTCCCAGAGCATTTACAAGCAGATTCAGTTCCTCATTCTCCGCCACTCTCTTGCGACTTTCCTTGTAGCAGTTGATTGGTTTTCCGCGCAAACTGAAAACGGCCTGTGTGTCAGCCCTTCTGGCCTTTGTTATAGTACCGCTTGCAGAGTCTCCCTCTGTTATGAAAATACTTGTGAGTTCACCGAGCTCTTTCTTCGCCTGCGAGAGTTTGTCGTTGTAGTGAATCTTGCAGTCGCGCAGCTTGCGGTTGTAGATATTCGTCCTTTTGTTTCTTTCTTTGGTCTTTTTCTGTATCGTTGAAATCTCTTTCCTTTCTTGTTCAGAAGATGTGATTTTCTCCTGCAGAACCGGGATAATTTCTTTATGGATATGGAGGTAGTTGTCAAGGTCAGTCTTTACGAAGTCGTTGACATAGCTCCTGATAGTAGGACCCTGGTCGTATGTGCGGCTGCCGTCTTCATTGATGATTTCAGTGTCCCACATATATGTAGAGCCGAGCTTGGTCTTTGTCTGGCCCTCGAAATTCGGCTCTTGTATCTGGATGCTGATGGCACCGATGATTCCCTGGCGTATGTCCTCAGGAGCGAAGTCTTTCTTTGCAAAGGTCTTGTAGAACTCTCTGATAGTCTTTGAGATAGCTTCTCGCATTGCAGCAAGGTGCGTACCTCCGTCTCTCGTGTTCTGTCCGTTGACGAATGATGCTATATTCTCTCCATAGCTGTTACCGTGGGTCAATACGATTTCCACATCCTCTCCTATTATGTGGATTGGCTCGTAAAGAGGCGTTTCCGAGATGTTGTCCTTGATAAGGTCGAGGAGACCGTTCTCGGATTTATAGGATGTCCCGTTCAGATTGAGCGTAAGTCCTTTTTTGAGATATGAGTAGTTCTTGATCATTGACTCTATGAACTCCATATGGAATTCATATCCGGTGAACAGATGCTCGTCAGGAACGAATCTTACTAAAGTTCCGTTTTTTTCCTTGGTCTCCCTCTTGCCGTTTTCGATTTCCCTGCCCTCGCGGAACTGTGCGTATGAACACATTCCATCACGGTATGACTCGACATAGAAGTCGGATGAGAGAGCATTCACGGCTTTCAGACCGACACCATTCAGACCTACGGACTTCTTGTAGCCTTTAGTGTCGTATTTTCCTCCTGTATTCAGGATGCTTACGGCCCTTACAACGGAGTCAAGAGGAATACCTCGGCCAAAGTCTCTGACAGAAGCTTCCTTTTCGCTGACATTTATCTGAATCTGCTTTCCGAATCCTGCTGAAAACTCATCGATGGAGTTGTCAACCACTTCCTTCAGCAGCACATATATTCCATCTCCGAGATCATCTCCGTTTCCAAGCCTTCCGATGTACATACCAGGCCTTCTGCGGATATGTTCCACACCTTCAAGAGTTCTGATATTGTCGTCAGTATAATTGTTAATTTCTGCCATAAAAATCTGTCATTGTAGGGTCACTATATCTTGCAAAAATAGGAAAAAATCCGGATTGTACAAAACTCTTGCCTGTTGCAGTTTGTCTTTCAAAAAGATGCTGATTTTGCAAATCAAAAAATAATCATAACTTTGCAGGGATTTTTATTTTAATTCTTAACCCCAAAAAATGAGACGAATAGGATTATTTCTGACAATCTCAACCGTCTTGCTGTCATCCTGTTCCAAGAATCCGGAATTTTCCGGCAATTCAGATAGTACGGATGTAAAAGGTGCCGTAGAGGTGTCTTTGACTGCAGTAAATGATCACGAGATTGTTGTCCCGATGAAATCTACCGTGGACAATGTCCCTCCTGTCGATTCTTTCAAAATCGAAATCTTCGATGAGTCCGGCACCAGGATCTACAGGGACAAGTACGTAAACACAGTTGAAAACGGACCGATTTATCTCAACGGCGGCAAGCACAAGCTTCTTGCAAGTCACGGCTATGCCCTCGGCGTTGGTTTCGATGCCATTTATTTTGCCGTTGAAGAGCCTTTTACTATTAAAGGTCAGGATGTAGTTCCAGTCAGTGCTGTTGCCAAGATGGCCAATGTGAAGGTTTCTGTCAATTTCGGCCAGAACCTGCAGGATGGCTATTCGGACTACTACGCTAAAGTCAGAACAGACAAGGTAAAGAAGTATCTGGACTTCAAGAAGTCAGAAACCAGGGCCGGATATATCCCTGCCGGAGAACTGACTTTTGAATTGTATGCAAAGATTAATGGAGAATGGAAGTATTATCCTGTAACGGGTATCGCTTCAAATCCTAACGAGTACTTTACATTCAATGTCGATACGGATCCAGGTGAGAAGGATGTGACTCTTTCTGTAACTATTGACAATACTGTTGATGTTATTGAGAAATCTTTTGTCATTCCGGCTGATGCTCTTCCTCAGCAAGATCCGGTTGTATCAACTTCAGGTGCGTTCAATGCTGCCGGAGAATTCAAGTTCATTTCCGGACGCGACTATAAAGGAACGCAGATTGATGTTTTCGCTGAAGGCGGTATCAGCAAATGTGTTGCTGAGATTACTTCCGGTTATCTGACTTCACTTGGACTTCCTGCGCAGGTCGATCTTCTCACCCCTGGTGCTGCCGGTCAGGACGTTCTTGAGAAAGCTGGATTCAGATGGGTTGCTGAAGAGGGCGGAAAATTTGCATTTGTAAGTCTGGATCACATTGACGAGCACATCTCGTTTGATATGGGACAGCCTTTCAATGCGAGTGTGAAGTTGACTGTTACGGACAGAAATGACAGGGTAACCGTTTCAGAGACTTACACTCTGCTTCACATCCCCGAGATTTCTTTTGCTCCTCAGCCTTACAATGCTTTTGCGAAGAGAGTTTCTGGACTCAAGGCAGATGCCATATCAGGTAATCCGTCATCAGTGGGACTGCAGTGGAGTCAGGACCAGAGAATATGGAATGATGCTGCAGTGAAAGAAGTTTCAGGCAAGACTGTGCAGTTCAAGGATATAGACGGGCTTGCTCCAGGTACAGCATATTTCTTCAGGACAATCTACAATAATGACGACAGATACTCTTCCGAGCCTGTTTCCTTGACAACTGAAGATGATGCACAGGTTGGAAACGGTAATTTCGAAGACTGGAAGACAGAGGTGTTCAGTTATGAAACTGCATTTTCAAGCGGCACTTGCGACTGGTATCTTCCATTCTCATCGGCCGGATCTGCCTGGTGGGCTGTAAACAGCAAAAAAACTATGCGCTCGTATTGCGATAGTGGTTTTATGGGAATCGGTACCAATTTCAATTACAAGAATTTCCCTACTGTATCCTGGTTCAATGACGGCAGTGACAAGTCGGTTCAGCTTGCGACAATCGTTACAGGAAAGGCTGCAACCAATACAGGTCCCGGAACTGTGGAAGTAACTAAGGAGGCAGGAGAAATCTGGATAGGAACAGCAAAGGAGGGTGACTGGTCCGGCGGTGGTGGAGATCACCAGACAGACGGACACGCTTTTGAAAGTCGTCCTTCAGCAGTTTCATTCAACTACCAGTACTTCCCTTATAATAACGAGACATTCTATGTATATGTCGAGTTGAAAGACAAGGATGGAGTCAGCTTATTCTCAAAGGAAATAACAGACGGACCTGCAGAAAATACAGGAAAACAGATGAGGATTCCTATTGAATACAATGATATTACAAAGAAAGCTGCTACTATATATATGAGTTTTAAATCATCAAGCGCACAGAACCCGGATTATCACAGGGCCGATATAGTGATGCCTAATGGCAAACAGGCGGCTTTGGTAGGTTCTGTACTACGTATCGATGATATAAAGATGATTTACGAATAGACACCATTTTAGGAAATCTGACCATAAACAATAATTTAAGATGAAAAAGATATTATTTTATACAATCCTCGCAGCGTCTGTATTGTTTGCAGGATGCAAGAAAGTTAATATAGAAGAACAGGGCGGTATGGGTACCGTTTCATTTTCCATCCACAGCGACAATTCAGGATACCAGACCAAGGCTGTGACTCTACCGGAGGTTGATGCAAAGACATTTTCTGTTGAAATCAGAAATTCAGACGGTTCGTATGTGAAGAATTTCGCTTCATTTGCAGAAGTTCCTTCCGTTCTTGAAATGCCTGCAGGAGATTATACAGTTACAGCTGGTACTCCGAATGCAAAGAAAGTTTCTTGGGATCAGCCGGTATACAGTGGAAAGGCTAATTTCACTATCGTTGTAGGTAAACCTTCAAATGTTGAGCTTACCTGTTCGATTTCAAATATGCTTGTATCTATCAACCCGACTGCAGAGTTTATGAAGGAGGTGACTTCTTTTGAAGTTACTGTGATGTCTGATGATTCGACTCTTGTTTGGGACAAGGCGGCTGTAGAGGCAAAGAAAGTTGGATATTTCGCAGTTTCACCTCTTCAGGTGTGGGTCAAAGGTACTCATCACAATGGGCAGGAAGTTGCGCAGATAAATCTGAATATCAACAAAGTAGCAGCTAAGGATCATCATATAATCAATCTTGATGCTAAGGTTACCGGTTCTATGGGACCTCTTAACATCACAATAGACAATACCGTTGTTGACAAAAATCAGAATATCCACGTACCGGGAGTAGATTTCAAACCAATTCCAGATGAGCCGGATCCAGACCAGGGTGGTACAGATCCTGTTCCTCCAGTTCCATCTACTGTTCCAACCATCGTTTGGACTGAAAACCCTGATTTCAATCCATACCCGCTTGCTGAAACAATGAATGTAGAGCTGACTGTCGAGGCAAAGGAGACAATTTCATCATTCATAGTCAAGGTACAGTCTCCGACTTCTGCATTCCTTGATATTGTTGGAGGTATGGTGGACCCTAAGAATGCACATATTGCAGAAGGATATGTTGATCTTGACCTTATAGGAGATCAGACAGCTATAACTAATCTTGCAGATGTTGGTCTCCCTGTGGGTGAACAGCTTTCAGGCAAAACTTCTGTTCCATTCTCTCTCTCAGGACTTCTTCCTATGATTCTCGGATTTGGTCCTGATCAGGGCTCAACCCACACTTTCACTTTGACTGTCACCGATGCCAAGGATCAGACCCTTTCACAGGCTTTGCCGTTTGTTGTACAGTAATCCCTTAACACAGATTGATTTAAAATGAAATCCTATATAAACAAGATAGCGGTGTGCTTTCTGGCACTTGCATCTGTTTTTGCCTGTCAGAGGCTGGAACTGGAGCAAGGAGACCAGACTGGATATCTCTATGTTGACATAGACAAGGATGAGAGTGAAGATCTTGTTTTCAAGTCTTTGTCACAGGCGGATAATCAGACAATAGCACTTAAAATTTATGATTATAGGGATTCGGTTGTTGCATCTTTTGCAGACTGGAAAGAACTTCAGGGCAAACCGATTTCTTTGAAAGTCGGACGTTATAAGGCGGTAGCTACATCTGCAGGCGAAGCGGCCGATGCTGCATTTGATACTCCTTTCTATAAAGGTACTTCCGAGTTTTCTGTTTCACTGGGCGCAGTATCCAATGTGAACATAAAGTGTACTTTGGCCAATGTCAAGGTTACAGCATCTTTTTCATCTGAGATAACTGATAATTTCCAGAAATATGAGCTTGTAGTATCCAATGGTTCGGCAGCACTTACTTTCTCAAACCTTGACGGTACTGTTTCAAGAGAAGGTTATTTCAGTGCTACCGGTAAATTGACCTGGACTCTTACACTTGTAGACAAGAACGGAAGGCAGTATAAGGCGTTGACAGAAACGTATTCGGATGTTAAGCCTAAACAGCACTATAATCTTTCTTTCTCTGTGGATAAGAAACCTCAGGTCGGTGGTGGTGCTCTGTCAATTATTGTTGATAATTCCATTGTCGAGAAACAGTATGACCTTACATTGAATTTCGGTGAGACTAATCCTCCTGTCATTACTCCTGATTTCGAATATCAGGAAGACAAACCGCTGGAAATCAATGCCGGTGATATGACCAGCCGTAAATTCACTTTCACATCTGCTGATGGTCTGAGGACACTCCTCTTAGAGTATGACGGAGTCAAGGTTGATTTGGTCGATGCTTCTGCCGAGGCTATTTCTAATCTTCAGTCTTTAGGCATAAAGACCGAGTCTGTACCTGTGGGAGCTAAAAACGCTGTTATAGATATGACACAGTATATCTCGAACCGTCCTATGGGTGATTGTCATATTTCCATCCTTGCTACTGATGTGAATGGTGTTTACAGTACGACGAAAGTGCATTTTGTTCTTCGTTCACCTGTAGCTTCACAAGCAATGTCTGCAGATGCGTGGGCGATGTTTGCTACCTTGAAGGCTAAATGGTTCGCTGAAATCAAGCCTGAGGGACTTGAACTTCACTATAAGAAAGCATCTGACAATGAATGGATTATTATTACTGAGTCATCCCTTACTATTAATAATGATTCGAGGTCTTTTTCTGCAGAATTGACCGGTCTTGTTCCAGGAACTGAGTATATCTTCAGAACTACAACGGCAGTGGACAAAGCGGCCGGCAAGCAAGGTCCTGAAGTCAGATTCACTACAGAGCAGGCTCCAGGTCTTCCAAATATGTCATTTGATGCCTGGACCAAAGGAAGTACAGGCTGGTTCCCGAATGCGACAGCAGACGAGTCATCTCCGGAATTTATCTGGGATTCTGCCAATACAAAAGTTATGGTTGTCTCCATCGAGGTAACAACTCCGGAAGAGTCGCATATTGCAGTTTCTGGCGCAGATAAAAGGGCAGCCAAACTTTCAAGTATTGTCAAGGCCGGTAATTTTGCAGCCGGAAATATTTACACTGGAAACTTCGGTGAGGCTACACTGAATCCGAAGGGTGCCAAACTCAAGTGGGGAGTACCGTTCAACGGCAGACCTTTGGCATTGAAGGGATTCTATGACTACAGACCTGCGAATATTTCCCACGCTGATGGTGCCCACAACCACTTGATGGGACAACCGGATGTTGCTCAGATTCAGGTTATTCTTACTGATTGGACTGCACCGTTTGATATTGATACGGCAAAGAACCAGTTTGTAGATACTAATGCTGAATATGTAATCGGTTACGGCACAATGGATTTCAATTCCACTCAGGACTATCAGTCTTTCGAGATCAAGATTGACTACAGGGATATGACCCGCAAACCGACATACATCGTAATTGTTGCGGCAGCAAGTAAATACGGTGATTTCTTCACAGGAGGTGCAGGCAGCGTCCTCTATCTGGATGAATTCGAATTTGTTTATGACAAAACCAAATTGTCAAATTAACGTCCAGCAAAAACGGTAATTATATAACAGTATGAAATTCAAACTATTATTTTATTTTGTCTTGGCAGGTGTCTTTATGGCATCTGCCAATGCATTTTCCAAGGAAAAGAAACCTGTAGAGCCTTTTGACAGAGGTATAGGAGG
>Tibetan_p1__coassemble_346_pt1 | contig 25438 bp, 19 predicted proteins | sample Tibetan_p1__metabat2_high_PE_033 | metagenome-assembled genome bin Tibetan_p1
ATCTTGCAGCCCTTCAGGAGGCAATATCGGAAATAGGGGATTTGGAGAGGATTGTTTCCCGTGCAGCGGCTGGCAAGATTATGCCTCGCGAGGTAATGCAGTTGCGACGTGGGCTCGGCCAGACGGTGCCTATAGTCAGAATCTGCAGGGGAAAAGGAGTCCTGCCGTTGGATGAAATGACTGATATGATGGCCGATTGTTCCGAACTGCTTGATTATCTTGGCAATACAATGCATCCTGATACGGCTTCTGCTGTTGGTAAGGGTGATGTCATTGCTTCGGGCGTGTCGAAAGAACTTGATGAGTTGAGGGATATAGCAAGGCACGGAAAGGATTATCTTCTGGCAATACAGCAAAGAGAAATCGAGCGTACAGGCATATCATCCTTGAAAATAGGGTATAACTCCGTTTTCGGATATTATCTTGAAGTCAGAAATGCCCACAAAGACAATGTTCCGGAGGAATGGGTCAGAAAACAGACTCTGGTAAATGCCGAAAGGTTTGTCACTGAGGAGTTGAAGGAGTACGAGCATAAAATCCTCGGGGCGGAAGAGAGGATATATATGCTTGAATCCCAGATATATGCCGAATTGGTTTCCAAGATACAACAGAATGTCGTTTCAATTCAGAAGAATTGCCGTATAATTGCGAAAATCGATGTGTTGGCTGGATTTGCAGACCTTGCCGTTTCAAACAATTATTGCCGCCCCTCAATGAATGATAGTCGTATCATTGACATCAAGGCTGGAAGGCATCCTGTAATTGAGACGATGATGTCTGCCGGAGAGGAATATATTCCAAATGATATATTCCTTGATGCTGATACCAGGCAGGTTATTATATTGACCGGTCCGAATATGGCCGGAAAGTCAGCTTTGCTTCGTCAGACGGCGTTGATTGTCCTGTTGGCTCAGATCGGAAGTTTTGTCCCTGCTGAAAAGGCACAGATAGGGTATTGCGACAAGATATTCACTCGTGTCGGAGCCTCTGACAATATATCGAGAGGGGAGTCGACATTTATGGTGGAGATGCTGGAGACTTCAATGATTCTGCATAATCTTTCTGACAGGTCTTTGGTGCTGCTTGATGAGATAGGCCGAGGCACTTCAACCTATGACGGAATGTCAATTGCCAGAGCTATAGTTGAATATATTCACGAATATGGTCACGGTGCAAAGACTTTGTTTGCAACGCATTATCACGAACTGAACGATTTGGAAACAATATATCCACGTGTGAAGAATTATCACATAGCCGTGAAAGAAGTCGGGAAAAATGTCATATTCCTGCGTAAACTCAAGGAGGGTGGTGTCGCGCATAGTTTCGGTCTTCACGTTGCAAGAATGGCCGGAATGCCACCGAAAGTCCTGGAATCGGCAGAGAGGACATTGAAGCGGCTGGAAAGCGAAGCTCCGGTGAAGCAGCTGGAAAATGAAGCTCCGGTGAACCAGTCCGCATCCAAACCTGTAAAGCCGCATAATATACGCGAAGGGCGTGTTGAGAGGGATGGTTCTCTGCAATTGTCTTTCTTTCAGCTTGAAGACCCTCTTTTGGCGTCATTGAAAGAGGATCTTGACAATGCGGACCTGAATAATATGACTCCTCTTCAGGCTTTTGACATTCTTCGTGGAATGAAAGAAAAAATGGGACTGGACAAATAGTTGTCCAATCCCATTATGTGTATATTCAATCAGACCTGTATCGTATAACAACGTTGGAAAGATTGAACTTTACAGTATTAAAATTTGCTGACCAGATTGTTGGCAAGTTCGAGGAATGCAAGACCATCCGGGCGTGTTGACAATGCTGCAGGAGCACCCTCGTCTCCACCTTCCCTGATGCTTTGTACAATCGGAATCTGACCAAGCATCTCTATGTCGTATTTCTTAGCCATTGTTTCTCCACCGCCTTTGCCGAAGATGAAGTATTTGTGATCCGGGAGTTCTTCCGGTGTGAACCAAGCCATATTTTCCACAAGTCCGAAAATCGGTTTGTTTACACTCTTGTTGCGGAACATATTGACTCCTTTTTCAACATCAGCAAGAGCGACAGCCTGAGGTGTGGTGACGATGACCGCGCCCTCCATAGGGATGTCGTGTACAAGGCTGATGTGGATGTCTCCTGTTCCTGGAGGCATATCGATGAGCAGGAAGTCAAGTTCTCCCCAGCGAACTTGCAGAATCATTTGTTTCAATGCATTGCAGGCCATCGGACCTCTCCATATCAGAGCCTGTTCAGGAGAAGCGAAATAACCGATTGACATCCATTTTACGCCATATTTTTCAAGAGGCATAATGACTTCCTTCTCTCCTTCCTGGAAAGCATCCGGCATCATTCCTTCTGTTGCAGTCATTTTAGGTATAGACGGACCATATACATCGGCATCTGCGAGACCGACCTTGTAGCCGAGTCTTGCAAGCGAAACTGCGAGATTTACAGCTACAGTAGATTTGCCGACTCCTCCTTTTCCTGATGCTACTCCTATGATGTGCTTTACATTGGCAAGTTCTTCCAAACCGAGGTCAAGACCGGGCTTTTTCTTAGGCTCGGCTTCATCCTTGATGATTGTTCTGACTTCGACTTGTGTTCCTTCCGGAGCGTGTCTGATGATGGAAGCGCGTGTGCTGTCAACAAGATACTCAGCAAGCGGGTCCCTGTGTTTTGAGAACGAAAGAGTGACTATGACCTTGTTCTCCTCAATCTCTATTTTCTCGACCATTCCAAGTTCAACAACGTTCTTGTCGTTTTTGGCAGGGTGCTGAACATCGAACAGCCATTTTGCAACTTCGTTCTGTTTCATTTCTATAAAATTCAATATTATTGTTCAAAATAGTCGTATGACACAAGCATATTTATCTTACAATATCCATTTCTTCAAGAAGCCATCCGGCACCGCCGAATTTGTCTACAATGAAGAGGACATAGCGTATGTCGACATTGATACATCTCTGGAGGTCAGGCTCAAACATTATGTCGCTGCTCATTGAATCCCAGTTTCCGTCAAATGCAAGACCTATCAATTGACCGTCTGCATTCATAATCGGGCTTCCGGAGTTTCCTCCTGTGATGTCGTTGTTTGAGAGGAATGCCACAGGCATCTTGCCGTCAGCCATAGCATATTCTCCGAAATCCTTGTTCTGCCACAGTTCCTTAAGTTTTGCAGGTACGACAAACTCCCAGTTGTCCGGATCTTCCTTTTCCATCACACCGTCAAGTGTTGTATAGTACTTGTAGGTCACAGCATCCTTTGGAGAATATCCTTTGACGTGTCCGTAGGTGAGTCGGAGTGTGAAGTTGGCATCCGGATATGAAGGCTCGTCCTTCTTCCATTCGAGAAGACCGGCAGTGTACGCTTTCCTGCCATTCATAAGGAGATTTGTGCTTTCGTCCATCTCTGTGAGAGCGTTGCCTATGACTTTGGAATACGCTTTTACGAAATCCAATGCCTTGTCGTTGAAAATCTCGTCGAATTTTCTTTCGTTTACGGCTTTTGCGAGTTTCTCTGCAGATGTGAAGACACTGCTGCTGTAGAGGCTGTCCACAAACGCATTAATGTCCATTGTGGCAAAGTCTTCCGAGATACCTTCAAGATAGTATTCCGGAGCGATATTTTCCCTGTAGAATCCGATAAGGGCTTTTGCTTCCTTTATATCTGTTTTCAACGAATAGTCCTTATAATAAGATTCAAGAGCTTTCAATCCATCTTCCATTGCACTAAGTGTATCCTTGTCATCACTTGCTTTCAGGACGGATTTGACATTGTTGTTGAATACAGTCGCCATTTTTGCCAGCTCTATTCTGTATACGGACTCCTGTGTCGTTGTAAATACCATAGTAACTTCGTTGCCTTTCCTTACCCCTTCACTAATCATAGAAAGAGCCTCTCCGTATTTGGCTTTGAGCTTGTTGTTTCCGTTTACCCATTCAGTGAAATCAGATTCTTCCTGCTCTGCGCGTCCGATGATGTTCAACTTCGCGAATGCTTGCTTCATTCCAATCCATTTCTTCCATCCGTTTGATGAACCGGCATATTTGCTTGCATACTGTATCTTCACTTTAGGGTCTGCGAGCATATCTTCCATCATTATTTCCTGACGGATTGTGCGTGCTGCGATTGCTATATCCTGCTTCTGTATCAACTGTTTGAGTTCATATGACGTGAAGAATCGGTTGGTCCTTCCAGGGAATCCCATAATCATAGTGTAGTCACCTTCCTGAACACCTTTGAGTGAGATTGTCAAGTGGTTGTCAGCCTGATAAGGGACATTGTCCTTTGAGTATTCCGCAGGATTGTTGTCTTTGTCCGCATATATTCTGAACATAGAGAAGTCGCCTGTGTGGCGAGGCCACATCCAGTTGTCTGTGTCGGCACCGAATTTTCCTATGGATGAAGGCGGTGCTCCTACGAAACGGATGTCTTTATATGTTTTAGAGACAATCATATAGCGCACATTCTCATTGTAGAATGAAACGAAATCAATGTCGCAGAAAGGATTCTCCTTTTCGACAGTTTTCAGGAGTTCGTTTTCTTTTTCCTCCTTAGCTGCCATAACAAGGTCTTCTATGTTTTCTGCACGCTTGTTCTTCTTGCGAATGTTCTTCTCTACCTTGTCAAGAATCGGAGTCACATCAGTGAAACTTTTTATGAACGTTACGGTAAGCCCTTCGCAAGGAAGTTCTTCGCTTCTGTTCATCGCCCAATATCCGTTTTCGAGATAGTCGTGCTCGACAGAACTGAGCTGCTGGATGTTGGAGTATCCGCAGTGATGGTTTGTTACGAGCAGTCCGTTGGCGGAGATGACTTCTCCTGTACATCCACCTCCGAACTGTACTATTGCATCTTTGAGTGATGTGTTGTTAATGCTGTAAATCTGCTCGGCACTGAGCCTGCAGCCTTCTTCCTGCATCGTCTTTATATTCATTTTCTCCAGAAGAGGAAGCATCCACATTCCTTCATCTGCGTGTATGCTTGTCAATCCAAGCATAAGAGCTGAAATTGTAAAAAGGATTCTTTTCATTGTATTTGGTGTTTTCGGTTTTTATAAGGATTCAGAATTTAGAATAATGTAGGTTCCAGTTCCTTGACGTGGAAACTTTTTCTATGGAATGGAGTGTATCCGAACTTTCTGATGGCCTCTATATGTTCTCTGGTAGGATAGCCCATATTCCTGTCCCATCCGTATTCGGGATATTTCAGGGCTAACTCCCTCATATATTCATCCCTCCAGGTTTTTGCGAGTACGGAAGCCGCTGCTATGGATGTAAATTTGGCGTCGCCTTTTACGATGCACTGGTATTTGTAGTCGTCAAATGGTTTGAATCTGTTGCCGTCTATAAGAAGCAGTTCCGGTTTTACAGACAATCTTCTTACGGCTCGCTGCATTCCAGTTATTGAGGCGTTTAGTATGTTAAGATTGTCAATCTCTTCTGCATCAACTCTCTCCACAGCCCAACTTACAGCCTCTTTTTCGATGATTTCACGGAGGATGTTTCTGGATTTTTCCGACATTTTCTTTGAGTCGTTCAGGAGTGGGTGATGGAAGTCTTTAGGGAGAATGACAGATGCAGCGAAGACAGGTCCGGCAAGTGGACCTCTTCCCGCTTCATCGCAACCGGCCTCTATAAGGTCCGGGTCAAGAAAATTCAATAGTTTCGGCTCGTTGTGCATCTTGCAAAAATACACAATCTATTTTTCTTCACCAAGGCTTTTCTTAAGCATTGCAATGATTTCATTCTTGCTTTCAATAGTTTCCGCCATATACGAAACCGTTTTTTCAAGCTCCGCGATTCTTTTTTCAAGGAACTTTATCCGTTCTGTGTTTTGAGATTCAATATCGCGTAGTTTGTCTGTGTTTTCTGCCTGAGATGGCAGATAGCCAAGAACAATTTTTTCTGTAGGAGTATCGGTCAGTCTGGCCATTTTCAGTATATGCTGATTCATTATAGCTGTACTTCCTTTTTCCAATTCTCTGTAGGCTGTGATTGAAATTCCAAGCAGGTCAGCCATTGCCTCCTGCGTCATTTTCTTCTGCTTTCTGAACCGGCAGATATTGTCCTTTATGGAATTGTTGTCCATCCTGACTGTCCTGTAAAATGTTTCAGACAAAATTATCGGATATGACGATGCGATATAAACAAGTTTTTCTTGTTAATAACAATTATAAGTTATTAAAAGGGGTAATAAAATATTAAAACAGAAAAAAGTTCGTCACAATTCAAGTCAGATAACAACTTTTGCTTGCGATTTTTGTCTCTTGTTGCAAGATTTGTATGTGAATATTTATAGTCTGTATGTAAATGTCTTTGTTGTTATGAAAAAAGAGAAAAATAAAGGGACTGAAGAAGTGTGCCGGAAAATGGCCGAGGCGGATTTTACGTTGGATTTCAGTAGGGAGAATTTTCTTGATATGTGTCGGGAATCAGGTGTGTCATACAGAGATATGGACCTGTATCTTTATGAAACATTCGGAATGTCGTGGTTCGATATTATGTGTGTATTGTATGGATGAAAATATGTTTGTTGAGAGAAAATCATAATGTGAGTTATTGTTATTGCTATATTATTTTATTAGATTTGCGAAGATGTGTCTTGCGAGACGCGTTAATGAAACATAATTATAAACACAATAACAGAAAAACTGATGAAAGCTTATTCCACTCAAAACATTCGCAATGTGGTTCTCCTTGGCAGTACAAAGTCGGGCAAGACCACATTATCTGAAGCTATGCTTTATGAAGGCAAAGTCATTGACAGGCGTGGAACTGTCGAGGCAAAGAATACAGTATCAGATAATTCTGAAATAGAACAGATTAACCAAAGGTCCATTTATGCGACACCTTTATATGCGGAGTTTATGGACACGAAATTCAATATAGTGGACACTCCGGGTGCTGATGATTTCATAGGTGGAGCAGTTTCGGCATTCAAGGTATGTGATACGGGTGTGCTTCTAATCAATGCACAGCAGGGAGTAGAAGTCGGTACACAGATTTTCTCCAGATATGCCAAGCAGTATGGGATTCCTCTTATTATAGGTATAAACCAGCTTGATGGTGAGAAAGCTTCCTGGGATACTACTTTGGATAATATGAAGGAGACCTTCGGAAAGAAACCGGTTCTTATCCAGTATCCGGTGAATGTAGGTCCTTCATTTGATGGATTCATTGATGTGCTTAAGATGAAGTATTACCATTTTACAGATGATAATGGTACTCGTGAGGATCTACCTATTCCTGCAGACCAGATCGAAGAGGCTGAGGCGCTGAGGCAGGAACTGATAGAGAGGGCTGCGGAATATGATGATACATTGATGGAGAAATTCTTTGAAGCAGGCGTACTTACAGAGGATGAAATCCGCAAGGGACTTGGAATCGGATGCCGCGAAGGTGCGGTTATGCCTGTTTTCTGTCTTTCTGCGAAGAAGGATATCGGAGTAAAGAGACTGATGGAATTTACAATCAAGGTGGCAGCATCACCGGCCGAGAGGAAAATCCTGACTAAGGATGGAGGTGAGTTTGAATGCAAACAGGATGCGCCGACAACTTTGTTCATATACAAGACTGCTGTGGAGCAGCATTTGGGAGAAGTTGCTTATTTCAAGGTGATGTCCGGTGAACTTACAGAGGGAATGGACCTTGAAAATCCGGAGACAGGAGATAAGGAGAGAATAACCACAATATATGCAGTCGCTGGCAAGAAGAAGGAGAAGGTTACAGACCTTTATGCAGGAGATATCGGATGTACAGTGAAGTTGCGTGCAGCCAAGACTAATGTAACTCTTTGCCAGCCGGGCACTGAAAGAGCTGTCAAGAATATAGATTTCCCTAAGTCAAAGTTCCGTACAGCCATCAAGTGCAAGGAGCAGAAAGATGAAGAGAAGATGAATGAGGCTCTCAACAAAATGTCCGCTGAAGATCCTACTATTGTAGTAGAGTATTCCAAGGAATTGAAACAGACCATATTGAAAGGACAAGGAGAGCACCATATCAATATCGTCAAATGGAGACTCAAGAACGAAAACAAGATAGAAATCGATATGTTTGCACCACGTATTTCATATCGTGAGACGATTACCAAGGTAGCAGCGGCAGATTACCGTCACAAGAAACAGTCTGGAGGAGCCGGACAGTTCGGAGAGGTTCACTTGCTTGTATGTCCTTATGTTGAAGGTGTTGAAGGAGGTAACAAGTTCAAGGTTGACGGCAAGGAGATGATTCTCAACATCAAGGGTAAGGAAACATATGATTTGCCTTGGGGAGGAAAGCTTGAATTTTACAATTGTATAGTGGGAGGAGCTATTGATGCTCGCTTTATGCCGGCTATTCTCAAGGGAATCAATGACAAGATGAATGAAGGACCTCTTACAGGTTCCCTTGCACGTGATATACGCGTATATGTATATGATGGAAAAATGCATCCGGTAGACTCGAATGAAATCTCTTTCGTGCTTGCTGCCCGCAATGCTTTCAAGGAAGCTTTCCGTAATGCAGGACCTAAGATTATGGAGCCGATATACAATATTTCCGTTATGACTCCTACCGAGTATATGGGTGCTTGTATGTCCGATCTTCAGAATCGCCGTGCTATCATTGAGGGAATGGGTACCGACAAGGGATTTGATACGATTAAGGCGAGAGTACCTCTTGCAGAGCTTTACAAATACTCTACAGCTCTCAGCTCGCTGACTTCAGGAAGTGCGACATTCACTATGGAGTTTGCTGATTATCAGCCTGTTCCAGGTGATGTTCAGGACAAGCTGCTTAAGGCTTACCTTGAAGAAGATAAGGAAGACTGATTTTTGTACAAATTTCTTTTAGATATTAAGGGCTTGACTGATATTCAGTCAAGCCCTTATTTGTGGTAGTAGAATCCTTATTTGTGGTGGTAGAATTTGTAGTATCTGTTTGTATAGCTGTGCGGGATCAGATGTTTTTGTCAGTCAGGACTACTTCCTTCATCTCTTTGATTATCAGAGTGCGTTTCATCTCTTTTCCCAAAGCATATTCACCGAAATCAATAGAAGAGTCGTTAAGTATCTTTTCTATGGAAAGATCTTCACCTTTAAAAATCGTGGATTCTGCCTTTGTACATATTTCATTGATGCGTTCCATCGCCTCCTTCGGGATAATCAGATGGCAAGGAATCAATGCAGCTACAGGATTCAGTGCTACAGCGTGCGCTACGGCTCTCACTCCTGCAGGACATCCGCAAAGAGAAGCAAACTCGGTGTAGCTCATCAATGCAGGCGTTTTGTACTCTCCATCTTCCGAGTGTGTCAGGGCAAACAGTTTCTTCCATATCCTCTTCTGAAATGGGGTACCAAATAGAAGAAGGTCCTCCCATTTGAGTTCATTTCGCAGTTCCCAGATTTCTTCCAAACTTACAACTTTTGCACAGATTTCACTGTATGGCAGTGGCCTTGTGTTTTTATCTGTTTTTCGGTTTGATTTATTTTGCTTGATACGCGTTTCTCTTTCAATACTTGCAGCTATCTCAGCAAGCAGACCATAATCCATTGAAATTCCTGCAAGTTTTTTGTTTACTTTGATTGCTATCCAATTCCGGCCTGTTTCCATAATCTCGTGTTCTGACGGTTATTTCTTATTGAATTAACTCCTCTATTTTTCAAAGATAGTGAAAATGTGCGAATAATGGCTTGTATCCTCGTTAGCGGTTCGCTTTTTGAAGCATTTTTATGATAAATTTGGCATTCCGGAGTCTTCGGACTCGGATGGAACGCTACAAAAGAGAAAAATTATGGATAAAGGTAAGTTTTACAGTGGCCTGGCGATTATGGTCGGCCTGATTGTTTTGGGTGTAATGCTTCCAAGTTCGGTGAGCAAATTCCGTTCTTTTGACCGCACAGTCAATGTCAAGGGACTATGTGAAAAAGAGGTCAAAGCAGACAAAGTTATATGGCCTATTTCATACAAAGTTATGTCAGATGATGTTCAGTCCATTTACGATATCACTGACAGAAGCAATGGAGTTATAGTTGATTTTCTAAAGTCAGGAGGTATTCAGACAGAAGAAATAACCACTTCGGCACCTTCTGTTTCTGATAAGTTTGCCAACGAATACGGCAACTATGACAGGACATATCGTTTCATTGCCAAAAATACGATAACCGTATGTACCTCAGATGTAGATAATGTTCTTAAACTGATGTCACGCCAGTCGGAACTTCTGCGCAAAGGCATTGTCATAGAGACAGGCAGCTGGGAAAATCAGATTGAGTTCAAGTATGAAGGACTTAACAGCATAAAGCCCCAGATGATAGAAGAAGCTACCAAGAATGCGAGGGAGGCAGCCCAGAAATTCGCCAAAGATTCCGAGAGTACTTTGGGTAAGATAAAAACTGCCAGTCAGGGTACATTTACGATTGAAAACCGCGACAGCAATACTCCGCACATCAAGAAAGTTCGTGTTGTTACTTCCGTGACCTATTATCTTAAAAATTAGAAGTATTTCCTTTCGTTGCGGTCCAATGCTATGAAAATGAATAACATAGCTGTGAAAGCCCAGATTGACGAACCTCCGTAGCTTATGAACGGAAGCGGAATGCCAATTACCGGCATAAGACCAATTGTCATTCCTATGTTTATGAACAAATGCATAAAGATGCAGCAAGCTACGCAATAGCCGTATATCCTCGTGAATCCTTCCCGGCTTCTTTCCGCATCGGATATGATTCTCCAGATTAGGAACACGTATAGCAGTATGACTCCGGAAGTGCCAATGAATCCCCATTCTTCGCCTATAGTGCAGAAGATGAAGTCTGTACTCTGTTCGGGAACAAAGCCGAAAGTGGTTTGAGTTCCGTTGAGGTATCCTTTTCCTGCCAGGCCTCCGGAGCCGATTGCAATCATTGATTGGTTCACGTTATATCCTACTCCTGTCGGATCTTCTTTTAGTCCGAGAAGAACTTCAATTCTTTTTCTCTGGTGATCTTGAAGCACTTCGTCAAAGAGGAAATCCGCAGAAAATACAAGCAGTATTCCTCCAAGTAGTGCCAGAACTGCCAAATGTGTGAATCTGTTCCTTTCTCTGAAAGCTCCATATACAGTGAATGGTATCAACATAGCAATAAGGCCGAGAATGATATGTATAGGCTCGATTTTCAATATAAATGGTATATTTTCTACTCCTGCTTCAACGGCTGCCGCTGCATTGGCAAAACCTGTAAGTTTTGTGGCTAAAGTCTCCACACCCATAGGAAGGAATGCCAGTAGCACTATGACAGGTATTCCTATAAATAACCACCATTTGAACCTTCCGGAATACAGGCAGATGCACATAGAACTCACGCCGGCAAGCACCAGAACAGCTATGAAAGGCGATGCTGACAATGTCAGGATGAAAGACAGGATTGCCATACCGGCAATGAATATCAGCCATCCTGAAAGTCCTTCCCTGTATAGCATAAAAATGAATCCGGTGTAGACAAGTGCAGAGCCAGTCTCGCTCTGCAGGACAATTATAGCCATAGGAAGCAGGATAATCATAGCTGTGACAATGAAGTCCTTCAAGCGGCTTATCTTATATCCGAGCTGACTCATAAAACTGGCGAGCAGAAGAGATGTTGCAATCTTGGAGACCTCTGCCGGTTGGAATCTTACCGGGCCGAATGCAAACCAGGAACGTGAGCCCTTTACTTCTATACCGAGGAAGATAACAGCAACGAGCAGTCCTATTGTGAGTATGTAAATAGGTACAGACAGGCCTTCGTATATTCTTGGATTTATTACGAATAGTATGACGGAAGCGATTATCAATGAGGTGATTATCCACACAAATTGCTTTCCGCTTCTGCTGCTGAAATCAAAGATGGATGCAGGTTCCGCCGAATGAACCGAAGCATATATATTGGCCCACCCGATTAGAACAAGTATCAGGTAGCAGATGACCAGCGACCAGTCTATGGTCTGTGCAAGGCCTCTTCCTTTGTGTCCTCCCAAATTCCTCATTTATTCCTATTTACCTTTACCCTGTCCAGAAGATTCCCGTCCAGAATGCGTTTTTCCAATGCTTTTCTATCCTCTCCTATTTCCCTGTTCAGATACATCTCAGTCAGCAGTGACGCTATCGGTGCAGCCCAGGTTGCTCCGAAACCTCCGTTTTCCACGTATGCTGCAACGGCAATTTTCGGATTGTCTTTTGGGGCAAAACAGATGAAGACGGAATGATCGTATCCGTGCGGATTCTGGGCTGTTCCTGTTTTTCCGCATATATCAAGACCTTTGACTGCAGCTACACTTGCTGTTCCTCCTGAGCCGTATCCGCTGTTCACGGCTCTGTACATTCCTCCAATCACATTAGGGAAATGAGTCGTATCTACCATCGTATAGTGCCTTGTCTTGTATTTGGGGTCTATAGTCACTTCTTCGGAGTCTTTGATAATATGAGGAATATAATAGAACCCTCGGTTGGCTATCGTTGCGCACATATTTGCAAGATGGAGCGGTGTACAGCCGATTTCTCCCTGACCGATTGACAGCGAAATCACAGTTGTAGCTTTCCATCCGCCTTTGCGGTAGACTTTGTTGTAATATTTGGAGTCCGGAATGAATCCTCCGAGTTCTGATGGGAAGTCACTGCCAAGCTTCTGCCCGAAACCAAAGCTCTTTACAGCCTGATTCCAGTAGTCCATCGCGGCATCTATGCTTTCGAAGTTTTTGTTCTCCAGAAGGTCACGCAATACGTAGCAGTAATATGCGTTGCAGGACATCATTATCGATTCCTCGAGATTGAGTGGTGATTTATGTGCGTGGCATCCGAGTTTGTTGCGTCCGAAGTGATACCCCATACTGCAGGGGTAAGAGGTTCCCGGATATATGACACCTTCCTCGAGTCCTATCAAGGCATTTACAAGTTTGAATACCGAACCAGGAGGGTAAGGTGCCTGTACAGCCCTGTTGAACATAGGCTTATATGGGTCGGAGGCAATTTCTTTGTAGTATTTACCGATGTCTGCCAGCATTTCCACATCTATTCCGGGACTTGATACCATCGTAAGTATTTCTCCTGTAGACGGTTCTATGGCAACAAGGCTTCCGACTTTGTTTTTCATTAGCCTTTGCCCGTAGTGCTGCAGTTCGGCATCAATGGTCGTCGTGACATCCTTGCCAGGAGTTGCCTCCTTATCCATTTGACCTTCCTTGTATCTCGTCTCAATTTTGTTGCGTGAGTTTCTGAGCCAGATATTATATCCTTTTTCTCCCCTCAGTTCCTTTTCGCGTGCAGCTTCAATTCCTGTCATTCCGGCATAGTCTCCGGACTTGTATTCGTCCGGATGTCTTTCCAGGTATCTGGAGTCGACTTCCGATACATATCCGAGCAGGTTTCCGCCGGCATTGAAAGGATATTCTCTGATGCTGCGTGCCTGCCCTCTGAAGCCGGGAAACTTGTAGGCCACTTCAGCAAAACGCATATATTGCTCCTGTGGCATCTGTTTCAGCATAACGACAGTCTGCCAGCCGATTCTTCTACGGTTTTTCTTGTATTCCGCCATTTTGTCCACAATGAACTCTTCAGGAATATCAAGTACCCTTGCAAGTGCCAGTGTGTCAAACGCTTCCACTTCTCGAGGCGTTACAAGCAGGTCGTATGCCACTTTGTTGCCGACAAGTATGTTGCCGTACCTGTCATTGATTATTCCCCTTGTCGGATAGATGATACTGTAGACCATAGTGTTGTTTTCAGCACTCAACTTATAATCGTCGTCAAGAATCTGTATGCTGAACAACTTTGCTATGAGTATAGCTGCTGCAGTGCACAGTCCAATGAGAAGTTTGTTCTCTCTGTTCAGTTTCATTTCCGTCCTCCTATCTTCTGTCGTCCGGAGTGAGTATGCCGGTTATGAACAAAGCAATAAGTGAATTTATCACGGTCGAAATGACGAATCTTGTGAAATTGAACCACATAGGCCTTGTTCCTGCTCCGTCGAGGAATATGTATACTGCCAGATATACCATCACTGCAGTTGTCGTAGCAATGGCTATTTTCATTGTTCCGTTTTTCCTGAATGTGAAACTGTCTTTCCTTGTAATCAGGTCTTCACCGAGGAATATCCTTATGATTTGCTTTCGCAAGAGAGCCACAGGGAGTATTGACGCTGCGTTAAGACCGATGAAACCTTCTGACAGCCAGTCTATTGTCAGGCCGGTTGCAAATGCAATGAGCATACAGGCAGACGTTCCTATCTGGAGGGGTATGCTCAGAATCATAGCCGGCAATAATGAAATGACTGCGTACAGGCTGATTTGCAGGTAATTGCAGACCAGAATCTCGACAATAGCCAGCATTACATATAGCAGCCAGAAATTTTGACCAGTTCTCATAGACTTTTCTCCAATTCTTCAATTTCTGCCTTTCCGGCATTTTCCACAATAGTCACATATCTTAATGCCGCAAAATCCTCAAACAGAGATATATTGATTTCATAAGTGGCTCCGTTGACGATTTTGGCTTCTCCTGTTGTCCCTAATGGAATACCGGCAGGGAATATTGATGAAAATCCGCTTGTATAGACTGTATCTCCCGGAGAGAACTCAACGTGATGAGGTATTTCTTTCAAAATTGCACCATTGCTGCTTCGTCCGTCCCAGACCATAGGTCCGACTGCTCCGGATTCTCCGATTCTCGTACTTATGCTCATATCGAAGTTCTTGAAAGATCTGGCATAAGAGTAGTTGCGGCTGACAGCATCGATGATGCCGATAGCTCCTTTTCCTGTTATGATTCCGTCCCCTTTGCTGACTCCGGCTTCCGAACCTTTGTTGATGATGATATAGTTGTGCTGTGAATTGTCGCTTATCTTGGCGATGGTGGCTGGAATGTATCTGAAATTACCGGCAAGGTTTCCCTCTTGTCCTAACGTCATTACATTTTCTGCCTCCTGCTGGAGTCTGGCGTTTCTGACTTGCAGTTCGAATAATTCCTGTGCCAGTTCATCATTAGCTTTCCGGAGCGAGAAGTACTGCGCAATATTCTGCGTTCCTCCCCATATTTTGGCCATAACAGCGTGGCATCCTTTTGAAATCCAGATGTCTTGCATTTTGCTTCCGGAGCGAAGCATATTAAGCGCAGCTACCTCCAGTATGATGAAGATAGCTGCGTTGATTATAACGGATATGATGTTGCTCTTTTGCAATGTTCACTCAAGTTTCGATGGTTTATCTCATCAGGAATGAATAATTTTCTGTGTTTTTAAGTGCCAGGCAAGTACCTCTGGCAACAGCTCTCAAAGGATCTTCCGCTACGTGGAAAGGTATATTTACTTTCTCTGTAAGACGTTTTGCAAGTCCTCTTAGCAGGGAACCGCCTCCGGCAAGGTTTATTCCGTTTTCCACAATATCAGAATACAGCTCAGGCGGAGTCTGCTCAAGTACGTGGAGAATACCGCTTTCTATTCTTGCAACGGATTTGTCAAGACAATGTGCGATTTCCTGATATGTGATTGTTGCGTGTACCGGATGGGCTGTCATCTGATTTGGACCGGTAATTTCGCACGGATCCGGTTCTATTTCATCCTCCCCGAGTTCAGGTAATACAGCTCCGATTGCAATCTTGATTTTTTCAGCTGTGATTTGTCCTACTCTGATGTTATGCTGCTGCTTGAGATACTGCTGGATGTCGTTTGTAAAGACATCTCCTGCTACTTTGATGCTGTCCTGCACCACTATACCTCCCAGTGAGATAACAGCGATTTCTGTAGTACCTCCTCCTATGTCAACAACCATATTTCCTTTTGGAGCCTCCACATCAAGACCGATACCGAGTGCTGATGCCATAGGCTCGAAAATCAGATAAACGTCTCGTCCTCCAGCGTGTTCTGCCGAGTCCCTTACGGCTCTGATTTCCACCTCGGTACTTCCTGAAGGAATACCGACAACCATTTTGATGTTTGGCGAAAAGATGGATCTGCGTTTGCTGTTTACTTGCTTGATGAAACCTCGGATCATCATCTCCGCCGCGTTGAAGTCTGCAATCACTCCGTCCTTCATCGGGCGTACAGTCTTGATTCCGGGGTTTTCCCTTTCCTGCATCAGCTTGGCTTTATGTCCGAGGGCAATCGCTTTCCCTGTATTGTTGTCGATGGCTACAATGCTCGGTTCGTCAAGTACGATTTGGTCGTGCATAAAAATGACCGTATTGGCTGTTCCGAGGTCCATCGCAAGCTCTTGTGTCAAGAATGAAAGTCCCATTTATTGTCGTTTTCTTTACTTATTCTGTTATAAACCGCTATGCATTCCAATATGCAGATCACGACTCCGGATCCGATATTGCAAATTAGGCTGTAAAATTACAAAAAAACTCTCAAATAAATATCTATTTTGCTAAATTTGCGATATAATTTAGGTAATATTGGCATAGCATACGATATGGAAAAGAAAAAATATGTCATAGTGATGGCGGCCGGTAGCGGGACAAGAATGGGTGCCCCTTTGCCGAAACAGTTTCTTGAATTGGGAGGCAAGGCCATCCTGCAGAGGACGATTGAGGTTTTTCGTGATGCTTGTCCTGATATTACCGTTGTGGTGGTACTGTCACCGGATTATATTGATTACTGGAAAGAATATTGCCTGAAGCGGAATTTCATATGTCCGCAGATTATTGTCGCCGGCGGTATAACCAGGTTTCATTCTGTAAGAAATGCTCTTGAAAGGATTCCTGATGGGGCACTGGTTGGAGTGCACGACGGGGTACGCCCTCTGATTACACGTAATCGGGTTGCCGGTTTGTTCAAGGAAGCGGAAAATTCAGCTGCATTGATTCCGGTTGTACCCTGCGTTGATACATTGAAGGTTTTGCATAGGGTTGTTAATCCTGACGGGACGGAACGTCTTGAAGCTGTTCCAGGTGAAGTGGCCGACAGATCTGTTCTGTTCGGTGCCCAGACTCCCCAGATTTTTCAATCAGAGATACTGAAGAATGCCTATTCCCAAGCTTATGATACAGCCTTTACAGATGATGCGTCGGTTGTGGCACAATACGGAATAAGCCTCTCCTATACTATGGGGGAGAGGCTTAATATAAAGATAACCACCAAGGAGGACCTTATTATAGCCCGTGCAGTGGATATGATGTCCGAAGATTAGTCTTTCTTATTCTTCTTTACGCTTGCAGAGAAACTTGTACTTTGGTATTCTTTTACCCATACCTGACGCTCTATTGCCTGGTCAAGTGAAATCTGGGTTTCTGTCTGCTGTACATAAGGGATCTTCTGGATAGTATTCAGAAGAATTTCCATAAGATGGTCGTGGTCAAAGCAGAATAACTTAATCAGAAGAGCATATTTGCCTGTAACGAAGTGGCATTCTACAATTTCTGATATTCTTTTGAATGACTCTATGACTTCCGGATATTTATTGGCCTCTGAAAGTGAAACGCTCACAAAAGCACATACATTAAGCCCCAGAGCCTGAGGTTTGACGAGAAGACGAGAGCCAGTAATTACCCCGTTTGCTTCAAGTCTTTTCACCCTTTGGTGAATAGCAGCTCCGGAAACACCGCATTCTCTCGCAATTTCAAGAAACGGCATACGTGCGTTTTTTACGAGGAATGAAAGAATCTTCTGGTCGATGTGATCAATTTGGTAACTTGGCATAACTATATAAATTTCGCAATTTTCGTTGCGAAATTACGTATAAAATGTCAATTATCAAAAATAATCGCTAAAAAATTTACAGTTTTAAAGATTATTTGCTTTTTTTCTTTCGTCCTGTAGGTGCGGAGTTTTCAATAATTTCCTTGCATATATCTTCTGTAAGGGTTGTCGCATCTGTGCCTTTAGGAATACGGTAGTTGCCTCCGGCGTGTTTGATGTATGGTCCGTAGTTGCCGTCAATCACGCATATGTCGCTATCTTTGAACTCCATTATTATGCCACCGGTCTTTTTATTTAGACTGTCTTCGATAATCTTTATGCAAGTATCGAGGTCTACTTTCAGCGGATCCGTTCCTCTCGGCAGTGATATATTCTTGTCTCCGTATTTCAAATACGGTCCGAATCTGCCTTTGGTACAGATAATATCAATACCATTCCAGTTTCCTGCAATGCGTGGAAGCTCAAAGAGTTTCAAAGCCTCTTCCAGGGTTAGTGATTCTATCAGCTGGCCGGGTGCAAGACTTGCATACTGCTTGTTTTCACCTTCTCCTTTCTGTACATATGGTCCGTATTGGCCGAATTTCGCAACTAAAGGCTGCCCGTCTTTCGGGTCTACTCCTATCTCGCGACTGACGTGACTGTACTCCTTGTTGTTGAGTGTTTCTTCTACTTTGGAGTGAAATGGTCCGTAGAAATCAGTGATTACACTGTTCCACGCCATCTTGCCTTGGGCAATCTTGTCGAAGTCCTCTTCAACTCCTGCAGTAAAGCCATAGTCCAGGATTGTCGGGAAGTTTGTTGACAGATAGTCAGTTACAATCATACCTATATCCTGTGGCAGGAGTCTGTTCTTTTCCGCTCCTGAAGTTTCTGTCTTTTCCAGCGTTGTTATAATGCCGTTTTCGAGTTTCAGGTTCGTTACGTTATGTTTTTCACCGGCCTTGTCTCCTTTTACGACATAGCCTCTTGCTTTTGTCAGGGTTGTGATAGTTGAAGCGTATGTCGAAGGACGTCCGATTTCCAGTTCCTCGAGTTTCTTGATAAGAGATGCGTCAGTGTATCTTGACGGAGCCGAAGTGAATTTGCAGTCGGCATTTACGCCATTTTCGTACATCTTGCATCCGATGTGCATTTCTGGCAGGATTACTTCCTCTTCGTCTTGCTGCGGATCGTCTGTGCTTTCTATATATAATTTCAGGAATCCGTCGAAAAGAACCTCTGTTGCCTGTGTGCTGAATCTCTCTGTTCCTTTGTCGAATCCGATTTTCACGTCAGTGCGTAAAACTCGTGCATCAGCCATCTGTGAAGCTACAGTCCTTTTCCATATAAGCTCATATAATTTCTTTTCTTGCGGAGTGCCTTCAATTGAAGTGTTTGAAATATATGTGGGACGGATTGCCTCGTGGGCTTCCTGAGCACCTTTAGTCTTTGTTTTATACTGTCTTACTTTAGAATACTCTTCTCCGTAATTATCATATATGAATTCCTTGGCCGCTCCGATTGCAAGAGTGGAAAGATTTGTGGAGTCGGTACGCATATATGTTATCAGACCGCTTTCGTACAGCTTTTGTGCGATGTTCATAGTCTGGCTTACAGACATTCTCAACTTTCTGGCAGCTTCCTGTTGTAGAGTTGAAGTTGTGAAAGGTGGAGCAGGGTAGCGGTTACCTTCTTTTTTGTCGACATCTGAAACCTTGAAATCTGCTCCTATGCATCTTTCCAGAAATTCCCTTGCTTGTTCAATTGTCTTGAACTTTTTGTCAAGCGAGGCTTTGACAAGTGTTTTTTCCGGAGTTCCTTCAGGATGGAAAAAAGCTTCTACCTTATAATAAGCTTCGCTGTTGAAAGCTTGAATTTCCCTTTCTTTATCCACAATCAGTCTCAATGCAACTGATTGTACCCTTCCTGCAGAGAGTTTCGGTTGTATTTTTCTCCAAAGGACTGGAGACAATTCGAATCCGACAAGCCTGTCCAGCACTCTTCTTGCTTGCTGGGCATTTACAAGATTCATATCTATTTCTCTTGGATTCTTAACTGCTTCAAGAATAGCGTGTTTGGTAATTTCGTGGAATACAATCCTCTTTGTATTCTCCTTTTTAAGACCGAGACTCTCGAATAAGTGCCAAGAAATAGCCTCCCCTTCACGGTCTTCATCGGAAGCCAGCCATACTACATCTGCTGCTTTGGCTGCTTTCTTGAGGTCTGCCACAACTTTCTTCTTGTCTGCAGGGATAACATATTCCGGTCTGAACCCATCTTCGACATCGATGCTGAGTCCGCTTTCGTTAAGGTCGCGGATGTGGCCGAAACTGGATTTTACGGTGTAGTTCTCTCCGAGAAATTTTTGGATTGTGCCGGCTTTTGCCGGAGACTCGACGATTACAAGATTGCTTTCCTTCATTCCTATACCTTTAATATATATGTGGTTCAATTCTTACATATCCGTACCTGAAATAAGGCATAACACAAAAGCCTTAACTCGAGGACCGTATGAAAGAATTTACAAAGTAAGTCACAAACGGGGTAATTTTCCAAATTTTGTTGTTAATTTTGTGACTTAGTTTGAAAATAAGCTTCCTGAAGAAGCTGCTGTAATATGATTTTTAACAGGAAATTATGACAGATAAAACAAAAAAAACGATAATCAAATGGTTCTGGATATTGTTTTCCATTCCAGTTGTTATGATTGTTGTATTATTGGGTCTTGTATGGGCTTTTGCGGATATACCGTCTTTTGAAGAACTTGAAAATCCAGACAGCAAGCTGGCCACCCAGGTTCTGGCTGAAAATGGTGAAATTCTTACTACCTTCCATATAGAGAACCGTTCATACGTGAGCTATAACGAGTTGTCTCCACATTTGGTAAATGCCGCCGTGGCGACCGAGGATGTACGCTTCTACAATCACTCTGGTATAGACTTTCCAAGTTTGGGCAGGGTGATTTTCAAGACGTTGCTCGGAGGCGATTCAAGTCAGGGAGGAGGTAGTACTATTACTCAGCAGCTTGCCAAGACATTGTATCCAAGGGAAGATGTCAGTAGCAACATACCGGGATTTTCAAAAGTCAAGATGGTTTGGGTGAAGCTCAAGGAATGGATTACAGCTGTCAAACTTGAGAGAAACTATACCAAGGACGAGATTATGGATATGTATATGAATGCCATATTCTTTGGTAGTAACGCATACGGAGTGAAATCAGCTTCTCAGACTTTCTTCGGCAAGAATCCGATAGATCTCACTGTTGAGGAAAGTGCAACATTGGTTGGAATGGTCAACAAACCAACGCGATACAATCCTGTACTTAACCCGGACAAATCATTGGTGCGCAGGAATTTCGTCATTTCACAGATGGCAAAGGCCGGTTTTCTTACCGATGAGCAGAGGGATTCCATACAGCAGATTCCCATAACGCTGAATTATCAGGTGCTGGACCACAATGCCGGACTTGCACCGTATTTCAGGGATATGCTCCGCAGGACTATGAATGCAAAAGAGCCTAAACGTTCTTCGTATGCCCAGTATGAGGATTATGTTGTGGATTCTCTTCAGTGGGCAGATGATGACTTCTATGGTTGGCTGACAAAGAACAAAAAAGCTGACGGTTCGTCATATAATCTTGATAAGGATGGTCTTAGGATATATACGACTATCAACTACAATATGCAGAAGTATGCGGAAGAGGCTGTTGCCGAGCATCTTGGAAAAGATTTGCAAAAGAGTTTCTGGAGAGATTTGCGCTGGAAAAGAAACAAGCCTTTTTCCAACGATATTCCGAAAGAAACAATAGACCAGCTGATGAAGCAGGCCAGACGTTGGAGTGACCGTTACAGAATTATGAAGAACAACGGAGCTTCCGAGGCTCAGATACGTAGAAGCTTCAGCGAAAAGACTCAGATGCGTGTATTCTCCTGGGACAAGAAAGGATATATAGATACTCTGATGACTCCAGATGACTCTATACTTTATTATAAGGCTCATTTGCGTGCCGCTTTTATGGCGATAGAACCTCAGACCGGCCATATCAAAGCTTATGTTGGAGGTCCAAACTACCGCTATTTCAAATATGACAATGTCCGTCAGGGCAAACGCCAGGTCGGCTCCACAATCAAGCCGTTCCTTTATACTCTTGCAATGCAGGAAGGTATGTCCCCTTGCGATAAGGTTGTCAATGTTCCTCAGACTTTCATAGTCGGTGATAATACTTGGACTCCGAAGAGTACTGACCGTGATGAGTGGATAGGTCAGACCGTAACTTTGAAATGGGGTCTTACGAAGAGTTCGAACAATATTTCTGCTTACCTTATGAAGCAGTATGGTCCGGAGGCTATGGTTGAGATGATGAGGAAGATGGGTGTCGGAAGCTATCTGGATCCAGTCAATCCTCTTTGTGTAGGCTCTGCTGATCTCAATGTTTACGAGATGGTTGCGGCATACAATACTTTCCCTTCAAGAGGTGTATATGTAACTCCTATCTTTGTGACCAGAATCGAGGATAGTATGGGTAATGTGCTTGGAGAGTTCAATAACCATAAACGCGAAGCTATCAGTGAGTATACAGCCTTTTTAATGGCTAACCTTATGCAAGGAGTCGTAAACAGCGGAACTGGTATAAGGTTGAGAGTCAAATATGGCTTGAAGGGAGAGATAGCTGGCAAGACCGGTACTACCAACGACCAGTCAGACGGATGGTTCATCGGATACACGCCATCTCTTACAGCTGGAGTGTGGGTAGGAGCAGAGGACAGGCAGGTGCATTTTGAGTCTCTGGCTCTTGGAGGTGGTTCAAATATGGCTCTTCCTATCTGGGGACTGTTTATGAAGAAATGCCGTGCAGATGCATCACTCGGGATGGATGAAAATGAGCGTTTTGTTGCGCCGCCGGGAATTACTTTGGACTTGAATTGCGACGGTAGTGATGCAGATGCTTCGCTAAAGGCTGAAGAAGATGATGATTATTTCTTTGAGTAATAAGATATTATGAATATAAAAACAATAGCTGTTATTTATGGCAGTGATTCTTCCGAATGGGAGGTAGCTTGCCGTAGCGGTGAATTTACAGCTTCCCGCATTGATGGTACCAAATATGATGTTTACGAGGTTTTTGCCCGTTTCGGTGAATGGTCATTGGTGGCATACCGCAAGACGGATTGTATGAGGGTAGTATTCCCTGAAAACAGTCGTCCCCAGATTGATAAGACGGATTTTTCGGTGGTGGTTGACGGAGCCAAGGTGAAATTTGATTTTGCATATATTATGCAGCACGGTACTCCGGGGGAAAATGGTAAGATGCAGGGCTATCTGGAGATGTTGGGAGTTCCACATAGCGGATGCAGCTCTTTTGTGTCTGCTTTGACTTTTGACAAATATTCCTGCAAAAGCTATCTCAAGGATGTGGACTTTGTCAAATGTGCCGAAGATATTTTCATACGCAAAGGTGATGATCTTTCCGGTTTGGCTGGAGCCGCTGTAGCAAAACTTGGTCTTCCTATGTTTGTCAAACCGACAGACGGGGGCAGCAGTTTTGGAGTTACCAAGGTAAAGACTGAAGCAGAGTTCGACGCAGCTGTAGAATATGCCTTTTCTGAGGGCGATATGATAATGGCAGAAAGAGCTGTTTCAGGTCGCGAACTCACTTGTGCCGTATATTTCGATGGTAGGGAAAATGTAGCACTTCCGGTAATCGAAATCATATCTGAGAATGAATTCTTTGATTATGAGGCTAAATACAACGGTCACAGCAGTGAAATATGTCCGGCTGAGATTTCGGATAGCTTGCGAGATGAGATTCAGCAGACTTCAAAGAAGATTTATTCTCATCTTGGCTGTGCCGGTCTTGTACGTGTGGATTATATATGTGCCGAGGATGGTCTTTATTTCCTTGAGGTGAATACAATCCCCGGTATGACTGCGGCATCTCTTGTCCCTAAAATGGTTCGGACTGCCGGGATGAATATGACAGATTTCCTTACAACAATTATAGAAAATTCGTAATACATTGCAGCTTAGGCAACTCATAAAGTCAGGAGAAGAGGCATTGTCTCGTTTGTATTCCGATAGGGAAGCATACGAGATAGTGCTTTTGCTTTTGGAGACTCTCATAGGTACGAAACGTTATACACACGTGTCCGAGCCTGATTATCTTGTTGACGATGACAGCGCTTCGAAGGTTTTCTCAGCTTTCGAACGTTTGGCCAATGGAGAGCCTGTGCAATATGTCCTCGGACAGGCTTGGTTTTTCGGACGCTGTTTCAAGGTGTCCGGTGATGTGCTTATCCCGCGTCCTGAAACTGAAATATTGTGTGATATGTGCATTGGCAAGATGAATGAACGTGGTCTTGGTAGGGGAGCGCGTGTGATAGACCTTTGTACAGGCAGCGGATGTATAGCGTGGACTGTAGCTTTGGAGAAGCCAGGGGCTAAAGTTTGGGCTGGCGATATTTCCACTGGAGCTCTTGAATTGGCATCCAGTCAGGACTTTTCCGAAGAATTGAATAAAAAGGGTGCATCAAGTCCTGTTTTTTTTGCCACTGACATTCTTAAGGATGACATTTTTAGGGATATTACAGAAGATTCCGGCAGGCAGGAGCTGGTTTCTTGTGCAGCTATTCCAACGTTTGATGTCGTATTGAGCAATCCTCCTTATGTCAAAGATTCTGAAAAGGCGCAGATGAGGAAAAATGTCCTTGATTTTGAGCCTTCTCTTGCCCTCTTTGTTCCGGATTCGGACCCGTTGCGTTTCTATAAGGCATTGGCGCGACATTCTTCTGCTCTTTTGTCTCCATCAGGCTTTGGCATTGTTGAGATAAATGAGGCTCTTGGTGTTCAAACTGCTTCACTTTTCAGTGATGCCGGCTTCCGACAGGTTGAAGTTGTGAAAGATTTTTCAGGACGTGACAGATTTGTCTACTTCAGCAGATAGTTTCTTTGGGTTATATTATATGCTTGGCTGCTTATTTTAGTGTTGATTTTTCTTTAATTTGATTAGCGAAGAAAGCCGTCAGAGTTGATTTTAGCCTTGATTAACATCAATTTTCAGGAAAAAATGCAAAAAAATGCAAAATTTCTCTGAAAAAATTTGGAGAATGAAAAAAAGTGCGTATATTTGCAATCCCAAATGAGGGGAACCAACATAATCGGGGTGTGGCGCAGTTGGCTAGCGCATCTGGTTTGGGACCAGAGGGTCCTGTGTTCGAGTCACAGTACCCCGACTTCAAAAGAAGCTATCTGATTTCAGGTGGCTTCTTTTTTTGTTTATCAGGCACGAACATACTCTAACGGGTGCAAGTCTGTATAATGGATGGATTGAGGATTACCTGCAAAAGTATGTTTTCGGTATATATTTCGAAACGCAAACCCCTAAGCACACGCCTCCTCCTGAACGAGTATACCATTAAACACGCAGACCCCTAAGCACGCAAGCGGTTGTTATACGCTCTGTGCTGTCAATTATCGTGCTTAGCGGTAACAAAAAGAATACCCCTGAGCACAGCGACACGGCTTGCAGTGTTTCAGAATGCTGTTGTGTGTGCTCGAAGGTTAAGGAAAGAACAGAGTTTCACAGTGATTCCCATTCTCGCACCATAACACACAGAGGATTTGACAATCACTTCTGGCAATTATACCACATTATACCTGATCCGCTCGAGACCTCGTCAGAGCGGCATTACCAACCATTATACCGTCTTTGTCAATTATATCATTATGCCCTTGAGTCATTATATCGCATAGTGCATTGATGCATACGAAAAAAGGTCATCATTTCTGATGACCTTTGTGGAGCGGAAAACGAGACTCGAACTCGCGACCCCAACCTTGGCAAGGTTGTGCTC
>Tibetan_p1__coassemble_378_pt1 | contig 24105 bp, 16 predicted proteins | sample Tibetan_p1__metabat2_high_PE_033 | metagenome-assembled genome bin Tibetan_p1
GCTGCAAAGATATTCAGAAGAAGACGAAAACGGCAAGAAGTATATACAGAAAATCACTGAAGGATACCTGAAGGTAATGCTTCTTGAGACTTGTCATATGATATCAAAAGCAGACAAAAGCCTGAACAGTCATTCAAAACAAGGTTTGATGACACAAAAATTCTTCAAAGACCTGTCGATAAACTTCAAGAATCGCGAAAACCTGTCATTCTATGCAAAAGAAGCAGGAGTCACCCCCAAGAGACTCTCACGAATCGTGAAAGAACAAACAGGGAAGACTCCTATCGAATGGATGGACAAGTTCTCTATTCTGGAAGCACAGAAGATGCTGAATACGATGGATATGACAATTCAGGAAATATCATTCGACCTGAATTTCGCCACACCATCACACTTTACCAAATTCTTCAAGCAGCATTGTGGTATGACACCAAGTGAATTCAGACACCATTCCGAATGGAGGGACTATACATCCAGCGATTCCAAAGAGCTAAAATTATAAAATATCAAAAGAAGCTGTAGAAGCTGCTGCCACGGAAGCCTTTTCTGCAAAATCCTCAGAGTTGCCTGCAAAAAGAATTCCTCTCGAAGAATTGATCAGAAGGCCACCATAATCGTTGGCTCCATACTTTATGACTTCTTCTGCTGAACCTCCTTGAGCGCCGACACCGGGAACAAGGAAAAAGTTATCAGGACAGAAAGAACGAAGTTCCTCAAGTTTGTCAGCCTTTGTAGCTCCAACGACAAACATCATATTGTCCGGAGTAGATATTTTCATCATATCCTCCATAACCACCTGATAGAGAGGCTTTCCATCCCTTACAGCAGTCTGAAACTGAACTGCCGAAGCATTCGACGTCAGCGCCAGTACGATAGCCCACTTGTCCTTATACTCTAAAAACGGAGCAACACTGTCCTCACCCATATATGGCGCGATGGTAACCGCATCAAAATCCATAGCCTCGAAATAAGCCTTTGCGTACATCCTCGCAGTGTTTCCGATATCCCCTCTTTTGGCATCAGCAATAAGGAACATATCCGGATAATTGGTACGTATATAATCCACAGTCGCCTCAAGTGCCTTCATTCCTTCCAGACCATAGCATTCATAAAACGCCAGATTAGGCTTATATGCTACACAGTGCGGTGCTGTGGCATCTATTATCGCCTTGTTGAAAGTCAGGATAGAGCGTGCACGCCCCTTGAAAAGCTCACCTTTAATAGCAAGTTCACCGCTACGCGAAAGAGCCTTGATATGCTCAGGCATTTTGTCGAAATCCACATCAAGACCCACGCAAAGCATACTTTTCTTGGCCTTGATTCTTGAAAATAATTCTTCTCTGTTCATCTGTAATATATCAGAACATTAATAATAGGAAAACTAATAATAAGAACACTAATAATATTTATAGAATAGCGCTATTGCTTCCATTCCACAGAACAACTGTTTAAGAAGATAGCTTTCATTAGGAGAGTGAATCGTATCCCTCTCAAGTCCGAATCCCATAAGAAGAGGATCTATTCCGAGAATCTTCTGAAGATCTGCCAGGATAGGAATACTGCCACCGCCACGTGACGGAACAGGTTCTATGCCGTATACATCTGTCATAGCCCTCGAAGCTGCCTGATAAGCCTTTGAAGAAATCGGAATCAGGAAGCCGTCTCCACCGTGATGAGGTGTAACCTCCACTTTCACATAGTCCGGAGCTATTGACTTGAAATGCTCTTCAAACAAACGCGTAATGGTCACACTGTCCTGATTAGGTACAAGACGCATTGAAATCTTGGCAAATGCCACTGACGGAAGGACAGTCTTGGCACCTTCACCAATGTATCCTCCCCAGATTCCATTGACATCCAGACAAGGCCGTATGCCTGTACGCTCAAGGGTAGTATATCCTTTTTCTCCCTTCACTTCATTGATATTCAAGAACTTCTTATATTCATCTAAATCAAATGGAGCGCGAGCCAGTTTCTCCCTGTCCTGTGCGGAGAGTTCCACAACATCATCATAGAAACCTTTGACCGTAATGTGTCCGTCCTTGTCGATCAATGAAGAAATCATATCACAAAGCACATTGATAGGATTGGCTACAGCTCCGCCATAATGTCCGGAATGCAGATCCTTGTCCGGTCCTGTAACCTTAACCTCTACATAAGAGAGTCCGCGCATACCGCAGTTGATTGAAGGTACGGTCTCCGAAATCATTGTAGTGTCAGATACGAGAATTATATCGGCTGCAAGTTTCTCCTTGTTCTGCTCTGCCCAAAGCGCAAGCGAAGGACTTCCGATTTCCTCCTCTCCCTCCAGAATAAACTTGACGTTATGCCTGAGCAAGCCTTCACGCACCTGATATTCAAAAGCCTTGATATGCATAAACAACTGTCCCTTGTCGTCATTTGCACCTCTGGCATAGATAGCCCCGTCACGTATTTCCGGCTCGAAAGGATCAGATTTCCACAATTCGAAAGGCTCTGCAGGCTGGACATCATAATGACCGTAGACAAGAACCGTAGGTGCAGAATCATCGATATGCTTGCTTGCAAACACAACCGGATGACCGCTGGTCGGGCAAACTTCAGCTTCATCTGCTCCTGCTTCAAGAAGAAGCTCGACAAGCCTGTCCGCACAACGCTGCATATCAGGCCTGTGAGCTTCTTGTGAACTTACAGATGGTATTCTGAGCAAGGAAAACAGTTCCGACAGGAACCTTTCCCTGTTGTTTTCTATATACTGTTTCATTTCCATAATTTTAAACATTTACAAGTTTTAAAGATATGGAAATATTTCCATTTTTGCAATTTTAGCTTATACTTTGAAGCTCTTGCAGAGAAGTATCCGCCAACTCCCTTCTTTTGCGAAAAGAATTGGTTGAAAAAAGGGCTGATATATGGTAAAGAAAAAGGGCTGACTCCAAATTGAGCAGCCCCAAAAAAGTTTCTGTATAAAGGAAAGATTATTTGTTCTTTACAAGTGTAAGACCAAGTCTGAAGTCTGTGGTATTACCCCACTCGCCACCGAATGATTGAAGCAAAAATGCAATTGCCTGATATTCCTGAGGGATAAGCTGTTTCTCCATAAGAGCCTGGAATAAAATCATAAGGTCATTAGACTCGACTTTTTGACCAAATTCGTCAGTTTCACCAGTCTCTCTCATAGTAAACAACGAGTCAAAAGCAGTCTTAGGAAGATAAAGATTCACCTTTTCGTCTTTGAACTCAGCCTTCATAGGAATACCATTGAGAGCCCATCCCTGAAGCTGTTTGATAGAATCATCGGAAAGATTCATAATCTTATCTCCCAGAATAGCAGAAAGCATAGCCTTGAGTTCAGCTGGTTCAGACTTGAGTACAGTCTCAATGATTGCTACGATAGCGCCACCCTGATCGCCTGCAGACGCTCCTACGATAGCTGCAATGTCAAGTTTCACATTAAACATTCCATCAGCCTCTGACCACGTTGCAAGACCATCGGCAGATGTCACCATCTCACCAACTTCCGCAGTCAAAGCCTTTACCTCTTCCTCAGTAGGAAAAGCACCGCCGAGCATTGCCTGCATACCCCATTGCATCAGTTTGTCCTGTCCTTTGACAACTGGATTCTGAACATAGGTTGCACAGATATTTCCGTCCTCCTTAAGCTCTACAGAGCCAAGAAGCTGAGGAATCATAGCACCACCCATTACCTGGAAAAGGTTCTGAAAATTTACAGTTGCGTCATTACCGCTCCATACAGCATAAAGTGGAGATGTAACAGGGGCATTTTTTTCGCCCTCAGCCTTGTAATTATCAATGCTGTAAGTTCCAACCAATGGATTAACTGGAGTTTCAGGTTCTGCTGAACCACCTTTTCCTGTTGAATCGCAAGACACTGCGACAGCGGCCGCACTAACCATTACGGCCATCATTTTAAAAATCTTTTTCATAAAATAACAGTTAAAAATCTTATTTGAATGAGCTGAACCTACAGCCCACTACACTACAATACACTACAATACAATTATCGTGATGGCATTGAATTCTGTATCCCACAACAATGAATGCCTCACCTTCTGTTTTAAAACAAGTACACTATACCATTCTAATGCCTCAAATGAGCTTTGGCATAGTCCAAAGTAAGATTGAACGTCTTCTTTTTCGAAGATGGAGCCTCGTACATTGCATCAATCATAATCTGCTCGCAAATAGAACGAAGTCCTCTGGCTCCCAACTTGTTCTCAATAGCGGTATCCACTATCAAATCAAGGACTTCAGGCTCTATCGACAACTTTATTCCGTCAATCTCAAAATTTTTCTCATACTGTCTGAGAATTGCATTCTTGGGCTCTGTAAGGATACGCTTGAGTGCTTCCCTGTCCAGATTATCAAGATATGTCAGCACCGGAAGACGTCCGATAATCTCCGGTATCAATCCGTATCCCCGGATATCCTGCGGCTCTACATACTGAAGCAGATTCTCCTTGTCTACTACCTTCTTGTTGGAAACACCATAACCGATGACCTGAGTATTCATCCTTTGGGCAATTCGTCTCTCGATTCCTTCAAAAGCACCGCCACAGATAAAAAGGATGTTCTGGGTATTGATATGGATAAATTCCTGCTCAGGATGTTTTCTACCACCCTTCGGAGGTACATTCACAACATTGCCTTCAAGAAGTTTGAGCATTGCCTGCTGAACACCTTCTCCGGAAACATCTCGCGTTATGGAAGGATTGTCGCTTTTTCTGGCAATCTTGTCTATTTCATCTATAAACACAATTCCTCTCTCAGCCTTGGCTACATCATAGTCAGCCTCCTGAAGCAAGCGCGTAAGTATGCTTTCGACATCCTCGCCTACATAGCCAGCCTCTGTCAGGACAGTAGCGTCAACTATAGTGAACGGAACATTGAGAATCTTAGCTATTGTCTTGGCAAGCAGTGTCTTACCTGTACCCGTAGGACCGACAATAAGAATATTTGACTTCTCAAGTTCCACATCGTCAGAGTCTACAATATTATTGTTGATTCTCTTATAGTGGTTATATACGGCAACTGAGAGTATTTTCTTTGCCCTATCCTGTCCTATGACATACTGGTCAAGGAACTCGTGGATTTCCTTAGGTTTGAGCATAGAATCAATCTTGCCGAGAGACTTTCCGGCCTCTTTCTTCATACCTTTGAGGTAGTCATCTGCAAGATTCACACAGTCAGAACAAATGCACGCATCCAAGCCCTGAAGCAGAAGAGGAACTTCACTCTCACTCCTGCCGCAGAACATACAATATCTTGTCGTATCTTTCTTTTGTTTGGCCATAATCGATTGCTGCGATGCAGGTTACAAACCGGCATCTTGTTTTTTCCTCTTTGTAGGAATCTCATCAATCATACCATACTCCAAAGCTTCCTGCGAAGTCATCCAGAAGTCACGTTCTGCATCAGCACATATTTTTTCATAAGGCTGTCCGGAGTGAGCGGATATGATATCATACAATTCCTTCTTTGTCTTCTCTATCTCCCGAGCCGCTATGACTATGTCGGTGGCCTGACCTTTCGCACCTCCCAAAGGCTGATGAATCATAACCCTTGAATGAGGCAAAGCCGATCTCTTGCCTTTTGCTCCGGCGCAAAGAAGCACCGAACCCATTGACGCTGCCATTCCCGTACAGATTGTAGCTACATCCGGCTCTATAAGCTGCATAGTGTCATAAATACCGAGACCTGATGTCACCTGTCCGCCGGGAGTATTGATATACAAAGAAATATCTGCATTGGAATCGTTCGAGGCAAGATACAGAAGTTGAGCCTGTATGATATTGGCTACATCATCGTCGATAGGAACACCCAAAAAGATGATTCTATCCATCATCAGACGGCTGAAAACATCCATCGAGGCAACATTAAGCCTCCTCTCCTCGAGGATACTCGGATTAATATAGCCGTTTACAAAAGAAGAGTAACGGGAAACGGTCATCGAACTGAGACCGTTTCCCGATGCGAATTTTTCAAAATCAGTCATCAGCGGATTACTTAAGCTCGCGGAACTTCTCTACTGAAATAGTTTCGTTCTTGAGTGTAACCACTTCGCGTACGGCTGCAAAAGTCTTCTCATTCTCTACCTGGTCGTAAATGCGACGGCCCTGCTCCTCCTGAGCAAGAATGTTCTTTGCGAAAGCCTCAAGCTGCTCATCTGGAACATTGTTCATTCCATACATAGCGAACTGATAAGCTGCAAATCCCTTTGCGCTTTCAAGAATATCTGACTCCTCAACCTTGACTTCATATTTCTGCATAAGGAAAGAGCGAACGAGCTGCCATTTGTAGTCAGCGATAAACAAATCCCACTCTTTCTCAATATCTTCCATAGTGAACTTACCCTCGTTGATGACATAAATCCATCTCTTGAGGAACTTCTCAGGAACGTTGAGAGCAGCCTTGTCAAGAAGATATGCCTTAGCATCCTTTGAGAAACGGAAAGCAGCCTCCTGAGAGTACTCTGCAGCAAGTCTTTCTGCAACCTTGGCATCAAACTCCTCCTCGCTCTTTACAACACCTTCACCGAAGACCTTGTCAAAAGTTTCCTGGTTTACAGGAGCGTTCACGAAAGTCTTGACATTCTTCACTGTCATCTTGAACATCGGATCGAGACCTGCAAGCTCTTCCTTCTTTATCTTGAGCATTGAAGCACGGTCAGTCTCGTTCTCGAAAGCCTCGTTTACATTGATATCGATGGTGTCACCAGCCTTAATACCTATTACCGAAGCCTTTACTGCCTCTGAAATGCTGCGGAGAGCAACATAAGTATCTTCTACCTTGGTCTCGCCCTGCTCGAAGTCAACAATGATGAAATCGTCAGCCTTAGCCTCTGTACCCTCCTCAAGAGAGCCGTACTGCTTAAGGATGTTTTCCTTCATCTCTTTCTTTGCCTCGTCAGATGCCTCGATATTGTAGTATACGATTGAATCGTCCTTTGTAAGCTCGAAGTTTACCTGTGGATTCTCTGCGATTTCAAATTTGAAAGTGAAATCGTTTCCGTCAACCCACTCCTGCTGAGCCTGCTCCTCTGCCGGAAGCGGCTCGCCTACAGGCCTGAGCTTGTTCTCGTTGATGAAACCGTTGAGAGACTCTGATATAACATCATTCACAGCGTCAACCAGTGAAGACTGTCCGTACATTTTCTCAATCAGAGACATCGGAACCATACCTTTTCTAAAGCCTTTGAATTCGGCATTTTTCCTGTGTTCTTTCAGTTTTGCAGTTTTCTTTGCTGCATAATCCTCTTTTGTGATGGAAAGAGTAAGTTCGAGATTCAGATCGTCGATTCTATTCTGTTCTATTTTCATTTTATATAAAATTTATTGTCTGACTTGAAGTATTCAACTGATTCCTGACACTCAGCAAATGCCATTTCAGACGGAATCAGCGTAAAAGCCTGCAAATGTATGAATTTTCGCGCAAATATCAAAACCCGACTCAACGGACTTCCTTCGGAATCGGAATCCTTTTAGGGTAAGCCACCCTGGAATGATACATTTGAAGGAGATATGACTTGATTTCTTCCTTTATTATAGTGAGTTCGCGCAAAGTCACATCTGAATCAGCCAACTGCCCGTCGTCGCATTTACCGTCGACAATCCTGTCAACAAGTTCGGAAACACTCTGAGGAGAATAATCCTTGAGACTCCTTGACGCGGCTTCCACAGCATCACACATCATAAGTATTACGTGTTCCTTAGTAGAAGGTTTCTCTCCGTCATATCTGAAACTTGCAATATCATCCGGAGAACCGCCCTCACTGACATATTTGCTATAGAAGAAAGCCACGAGAGTCGTACCGTGATGTGTAAGAATGAATTTCTTTATGACATCCGGAATATTATGCTTTGCCGCCAAAGTCATTCCGTCTGAGACGTGTCGTATTATATCCTGGGCACTCTCTTTCGGTGAAAGATTGGCGTGATACTTGACTCCTGGAGTTTCATTTTCGGTAAAACATTGAGGATTTGCCAATTTTCCGACATCGTGATACAAGGCAGCAGCCCTTACCAACGGTACATTTGCATCAACAGATCTTGCTACTGCATCTGCGAGATTCATCACTTGAAGCGAATGCTGGAATGTGCCCGGAGCCTTGTCAGCAAGAAGCCTCAGCAAAGAATTGCTGGTATCACTCAGCTCCACAAGTTTTGAAGTGGACACAAGACCGAAAAGTTTTTCAAAAAGATATATGAGAGGATAGCCGGCTACTGTCATCAATGCACCGAGTCCCATATAAAGAATCTGATAAAACTCTGTAAATCCGTCGAGTCCTCCGAATGCCATTCTGAAAGCCGCCCAAACAAGCACCATAACAGCAAAGACTATAAGAGCTGTCACAAACTGCAGCCAACCCTTATTGAAATACCCGAAGACAAGCATTCCTACGATTCCTGCAACAAGATACATAACGAAAATCTCGACTCCGTTCGGAGCAAACAGCAGTATCGGCAGAAGAGAAATGATATATACGGTAAACACTACCCTCTTCTTGAAAAAGGCAAGAAGGAACAGAGCCAGAAGGGTGAATGGAACCATATAGAACAATGTAGAGTCAGTCCTGGAAATGACAGACGCGCCTACAGCAGACAAGCTGAATACCATCAGCAGATAGAGATACTTGTTATACTGGTTGAAAATCTTCTCATTGCAATAGAGAATTGAAAGGAACAGCACAAGTACCATAGAAAATGCAAGAATAGCATTACCTACCCACAGAAGAGCCTGAGGACCGTCATATCCTATACTTGCATCATATTCTGCCTTATATGAATCCAAAATCTGTTCAAGTTCGGCAGTCACCATTTCTCCCTGAGTCACTATCACCTGTCCGGCGCGGATAACTCCCAAAGTAGTCGCAACATAATCAACGCTCTGATCGTGAAGTATTTCCGTAATCTTCTCGTCAAATATGAGATCAGGTATCAAAAGGGAATTAAGACCAGCTGCCGAATATAGAGAATCGACATTGCAGCTCGGACAAGCCAGACTGACAGATGTCTTTACAAATGACTCAGCCTTGGTGACGGAATATACTTCTGACAAAGGCACCTTCTCGGCACGTCTGTCTTTCTGAACATATATCAGTCCTTCCGGATTTGCAAGCAAATCCTGCTGCTCCTGGCTTGTGGGTAAGGAGACAAGTCCCTTAGCATAAATCGATAACAAGGCTGATGAAACTGCCTGCCTTGCATTCTGCCACTGTCCGAAGTCTACGGAAGAAAGCATTGCCTTGGACGCTACAGAATATTTGGGATCCTGCTTGTAATAAGGAATAACACTGGTTCCTGCCTTCTCAAGATCCGCCAAAAGCTGAGATTCAGTCTTGAGAATCGGAAAATCAAACTGAGCCACCAAAGTCTCATACATCCAGGGAGAACCCTTCCGATAGTCAAAGTTGAATTTCGGACTTCTCGGCATCAAAAAAACAAGAAGTACAAAAAGCCAAATCAGAGGAGCATAAACCCTGAATCTGCTCGGCAAATTCATTTTTTCCATAATCAAAATAGTTTTGCCTCCACCATGCAAGAGACATTCCTAAGGATGGTAGTGCATCGGAGTATAATCAAACCTGTCAGAAATATAAGCCTCTATATCGTTCATACATAGAAGTTTGACGAATCTTTCACCGGCCTCCTGCACATAGCGCGAGCCGCAGATTGTCACGACAATTTCGCCACGATAGACAACCACGGAAAGTGCAAACGCCTGCGAACCTGAAGAAATAACCGGATAGAAGTCCGTGACAAGCCTCTGCATACTGTCAGGAAGTATCATCGTGCCTATACGGCAGATAGTGTAAGTTGACATTGAAGATACAGCTTCCATCTTTTCGGCAACCCTGTTCTTCCTGTCCTCGAGAGGACCGCTCATCTTAAGAATCATCTCAGCCTCCTGAACCGTACGCATTGCGCTGTAAGCCAGGGCATCGTGCTTGAGTTGAGCCTCAAGAAGCTTCTTCTGGGACATAAGCACAGTATTGTAAGGATAATCAGTCAACTTCCTGTTATAGGCAAGGAAAACCGGAGTACAGAAAGGACGCAGAGAAGCTGCCGGGAAGTATGGTCTGAGATTGACCATAATGGAAGCCACTACAAATTTTCCGGGTGCCTGTTCTTCTGCATATATTTCAGAGACAACCTGTGAAAAAATAGGAGCGATATATGTAACCGGTGTCTTTGCTATATCTTCAAGACCGCGCGGAATCTTTGAAAGAGGAATCCTCACAGTTGTAACAACAGCACCATCAGTTGCCTTTACTTCCGGTCTGATAGCATCTGCATCCATATACCATACAGGACGCGAAGCCTGCATATCCTCCATCTTGACCATTGGGTCGTCTCCCTCAGCTGGGAAGAAACTGCCGGACATTGTCTTGATTGTACCATCATTTTCAACAGGATAGCCGGCTATTTCAAAGTAACGGAACAAGACAGACTTGACAAATGTCATCATACTATACTCATCCGCAAGGGATTTATGGAAGTCAAAGTAAAGAGTCTTGTGACAATAGGAAACCTTGAACAGATAACCTCCCAACTGGACATCTCCATAACAGGCCGGCTGGGAAGAATCATCTGCGCGGAAAATACGCAAAGGACCGGGAGCAGGGACAAACTTGTATCTCTCACCTTCCGGAACAACTGCTACAGCCATCTGTGGAAAACGGACAACCGCTTCATTCAGAGACTGGAGAAGAATCTCCTGTTGTATATGCATAGTCAGTGCCGCCACTATGCGTGACGACACTGATGATGCTGCACTATCGCTGTATAGATATGGCCGTCCGCAAATGGACGGTTCATAAAACATATTATCCAACTCTAGTCAAAGTTTTGTAATGAATTACTACTTGATAGCCATATCGACAATATCACCGTCCTGAGCGTCATAAACTCCTGCATTGAGCTTCTCGCGAACCTCGGTGAATGCCTTCAATGTGTACTCGACATCCTCCATAGAATGGGCTGCAGTCGAGATTATTCTGAAAATAATCATACCCTTAGGTATAACAGGATAAGTTACGATTGAGCAGAAAATTCCGTAGTTCTCACGGAGATCCACTGCAATCTGTGATGCCTGTCCTACTCCACCCTTGATCTGAACCGGAGTTACACAAGCCTCTGCAGGTCCGATTTCAAAACCTAATTTGCGGAAACCATCCTGGAGCGCGTGAGTAATTTCAAAAAGTTTCTTACGGAGTCTGTCTCCCTCTTCGCTGCGGATAATCTCAAGTCTCTTAAGACCACCTTCTACGAATGCCATAGGAAGTGACTTTGCATAGATCTGAGAACGCATATTGTAACGAAGATAGTTGATAATCGAACGAGGACCGGCAACGAAACCACCGATGGAAGCCATAGATTTGGCATAAGCTCCGATATAAAGATCGATTTCATCCATCACTCCGAAATGCTCTGAAGTTCCCCTTCCTGTAGGACCCATATTACCGAATCCGTGAGCATCGTCAATAAGAATTCTGAATTTGTATTTCTTCTTGAGTTCCACAATCTTGTCAAGGAATCCGAGAGCACCGGTCATACCGTATACACCCTCAGTAATAAGCAGGATACCACCTCCTGTTTCCTCACAAAGTCTTGTAGCACGCTGGAGAGTCTTTTCGCAGCTCTCATAGTCATTGTGACGGTAAGTCATTCTCTTACCCATATGAAGACGTGCTCCGTCAATAAGGCAAGCGTGAGCTTCAGAGTCATATACAATGATGTCGTGACGATCCATCAAAGCATCAATTGTTGAAAGAATACCCTGGTATCCGAAATTGAAAAGGAAAGCATCCTCCTTACGCTCGAAATCTGCAAGTTCTCTCTCGAATCTCTCGTGAAGATCGGTGTGACCTGTCATCATACGGCTTCCCATCGGATATGCAAGACCCCATTTTGCAGCAGCCTCTGCATCAGTCTTCCTTACTTCAGGGTGATTGGCCAGGCCAAGGTAGTTGTTCAGACTCCAACAAAGTACATCCCTACCCTGGAACTTCATATGAGGTCCCAGTTCTCCCTCAAGTTTAGGGAACATATAATATCCGAAGGCCTTGGAAGCATACTGCCCAAGAGGACCCATTGAGTTCTTCTCAATTCTTTCAAAAATGTCAGTCATAAATTTTTTGTTTAGTACTGTTTATATTTTCCGGACTAAGCCGTATGATTATGCATCAATATTTGCGTAATGCGCATTCTGTTCGATAAATTCGCGGCGTGGCGGAACATCGTCTCCCATAAGCATAGAGAATGTGCGTTCTGCCTCGGCTGCATTTTCGATTGTAATCTGACGCAGAAGCCTCTTGTTAGGATCCATAGTGGTAGATGAAAGCTGCTCAGCACTCATCTCTCCAAGACCTTTGTAACGCTGTACGAAGACACCTTGCTCGGAACCTTTGCCAAGTTTGAGTGTAGCCTCCTTGCGCTGAGCTTCTGTCCAGCAATAGATTTCCTCCTTGCCTTTCTTCACAAGATAAAGCGGCGGAGTTGCAAGGTATACATATCCGTTCTTGATAAGGTCTATCATATAGCGGAAGAAGAAAGTCAGAATAAGAGTAGCAATATGGCTTCCGTCGACATCGGCATCGGTCATAATGATAACCTTATGATAGCGCAGTTTACTGAGGTTCAATGCCTTGCTATCTTCCTCTGTTCCAACTGTAACACCGAGAGCAGTGTAAATGTTGCGGATTTCCTCGCTGTCGAAAACCCTGTGCTCCATAGCTTTCTCCACGTTGAGAATCTTACCTCTCAACGGAAGTATTGCCTGAGTCAGACGATCCCTTCCCTGTTTTGCAGTACCGCCTGCGGAATCTCCCTCGACAAGGAAAAGTTCGCACTTCTCCGGATTCCTCTCGGAACAGTCAGCAAGCTTGCCCGGCATTCCGGCCCCTGACATAACTGTCTTCCTCTGAACCATCTCACGCGCCTTACGGGCAGCGTGACGAGCCGTTGCAGCAAGAATCACTTTCTCGACAATCATCTTGGCCTCACGGGGATTCTCCTCAAGATATGTATCAAGAGCTGCCGCAGTAGCCTGCGATACAGCTGAAACAACCTCGCCGTTTCCGAGTTTTGTCTTGGTCTGTCCCTCAAACTGAGGCTCTGCAACTTTAACTGAAATTACAGCAGTAAGTCCTTCACGGAAGTCATCAGCAGCCAGTTCGAACTTGAGCTTCGAAAGCATACCGTTCTTCTCTGCATAGCCCTTCAAGGTTCTGGTAAGACCCATTTTGAAACCCTGAAGATGGGTACCACCTTCTATGGTATTGATATTATTGACATAAGAATGAATCTTCTCCGTGTAGCCTGTATTGTACTGAAGTGCGATTTCTATAGGAATTACCTTGTCTGTTTCAAGATATATAGGAGACTCAATCAAAGTCTCTGCACCGCCATCTATATATTCTACGAACTCTTTGAGACCTTCTTTAGAGTAGAATACATCACTTTTATAATGTGTTGTCTCAAGCTCGTTTCCATTCTCGTCCACATCCGGAACAAGAACCCTCCTGTCTGTCAACGTAAGACTGATGCCTTTGTTCAGATATGCCAACTCACGAAGACGCGCTGCAAGTGTTTCATATTTATATACTGTGGTAACAGTAAAAATCTCAGGATCCGGATGGAAGGTTACGATTGTACCGGTATCATCAGCATCACCTACAACCGCAACAGGCTTGAACGGTTTTCCCTTTGAATACTCCTGAACGAAAACCTTTCCTTCCCTGTGAATTTCAGCCTTCAGATAATCAGACAAGGCATTCACACAAGAAACACCAACTCCGTGAAGACCACCGGAAACCTTATAACTATCCTTACTGAATTTTCCACCGGCGTGAAGAACCGTCAGAACGACCTCGAGTGCAGAACGATGTTCCTTCTCGTGCATTCCGGTAGGAATACCTCGTCCGTTATCCTTGACAGTTATGGAATTATCCTCATTGATGCAAACTTCTATCTGATTACACCATCCTGCCAAAGCCTCATCGATACTGTTGTCAACTACTTCATATACGAGATGATGCAGACCCCTTTCACCGATGTCGCCAATATACATCGACGGTCTCTTTCTCACAGCCTCAAGGCCTTCAAGCACCTGAATGCTATTTGCGGAATACTGCTCCGCAGTGTTATTGTTGTTTATCTCTTCGCTCATTTGTTATGATTAAAAAGTATATTTGATTTCCACATTACAAACGGACAAATTTAGCAATTTTTCTTGGAATAACATCCGGTTGCATCAGAAATTCAAGCATATTCCGGCTGTAAAGCTAATTCCACCCTCCGCATATAGGGGGCTACGCAAGATAGGTTTGTTGAGAAGATTGCCTCCCCTGGCCCATAACGAGAGCTTCCGGTTGAAGGCATATTCGAAATTCACCCCAAGATCGGCATAGCCCGGTAAAGACATAGAAGCAATATGGTTTTTGCCGGAAAACATATAGGCAATATTGCCTGAACGACCAGTCGCCCACCTGCAGTCCGCACCTATGAAAATCCTTTTCTTCCAATTGTAAGTAAATGAAGCGTCACCATAAAAACGTGCCGGAGCAAATCCCTCCTGCATAGAATCAAGACGTGTCAGACCATTATAAAGCAAATGCCCCTTGAAATCTATGCTTTCTGCCTTCCAGTCCCAGTCAAGCCCGATAAACCACTTGTTATACTGTCCGTATTTGGCCAACGGGATAAAATAGAAACTGTCGTCTTCCATTGAAGGAACTGCTGATATACCATCGAGAAACGCATTTGCATAATTGATATATCCTGCTTTCAGATGATAACCGAAACGTGTGGCAATCCTGCCCTCAATACCAAGAACGAAAGAAAACCTCTCTACAATATTATCCATCAGCCTTCCGGACGTATAGTCGTAGTGTGAATCATAGTCAAGAACAGACGCAAGAGTATTGATTTTCTCTCCTCCTCCGGCGTGGAAATAAATCTTCATTGCATCCTTTATCGGATTTACCGAAATGGTCACATCAGGATAGACATATTGCCCTTTTTTATGATGTACGAAGTCATCCGAGCCTGGAATCAGAGCTGAAACACGAACGCCAAGATCGAAAATCCATCTTCCTCTCGAAATCGTATAATGCGGGACTATATGGAAATTACCGGAATTGGTATCCACTATACCTCCGTATACGGCCATATCGACGCCGAAATCAAATAAAAGACTTCCACCGGCACCGAATACCTGTCCAAGTACGGCATCAAACTCGAAAATATGTTCTGAAAGCCACTCCTTACCTGTATAATCCGTCTTGTCTTCCGCAAAACGATAGGCAGCCCTCAAATCATAGAGAAAATATTCGTCACGATCCGATTTGGAAGATACGCCAATATTGACATTCAATGCGTCATATCCCCTTTTTCTTATCCAGTCTTTCTGTGCAATTCCAAAGTATGAAGCACCGAAATCAAATCGTCCGCGATTCCAGTCATACCTCATATCCAAGCCGGCATCAGACAAAATATCATACCCCTTGACACGCCCGCCTATACGCTCGAAAGAAACATTCTGAGGCAGGCCGTCAGACTGAACTGCTTCAAGGCCACTCAAGGTCAATGACGGTTTGAATTTGCGATAACCGCCCACAAATGAACGATGCGTAGCATAAATATTCATCCTGAAACGCTCTCTCTGGACAGGAGTCCATACAAGGTCAAGAAGAGGGTGAAGTTCATATCCTGCTCCAGCCTTCAAATGGAAACGTCCGGGTTTCTGTGAGGAATGCACCGGAGCCATAGCGAGTCTGTATGGATTAAACTCATAGGAACCTTTGTAAGGATTGTCAAAAACGGAATAGTCAAAATTCAAATCGAATTTCATCAGGGAATCAGGAACAGTCATCCCTATCTGAGGTTTATGAGCCTCTATGAGTTTACCCTCGTAAGTACGAGTCACCTCAACTGTCGGATTGAGATTCTGTCCGTGCAAAGCTGAAAAGCCGGCACAAGACAAGGCAATGAAAAGACATATCTTTTTCATAATCAACACATTCTTAAGTAAAATCACTCACCTGCAGCAGCAACTTCTTCCAACTTCTTGAGCCTCATCTGCACGTTATCCATTACATCATCAGACGAGCCTGACGGAGTATAACCATCTCTGACACTCTCGAAAGTAGCCTTTGCCTGCACAAAGTCACCGCGCTCTACAAAGGAGTCTCCAAGGACAATAAAACTCTTGGCCAACCAGTAAGTCTGGGACGAACCGGCATCCGAGAAAGCATACACCTTGCTCTCTACTTCTTCAAAACGTCCGCTGTCATAGCAGTCCAAAATAATCAGATAAGCAGCTTCAGCGCCGTATGCAGACTTGACATCCTTGGAAAGCTTCTCCAAAATTACAAAAGCCTCATCCCTGCGGCTCGAAGCCAGGTAAGACTTCGCCTTGACATATCCGGCCTCTGTCTTCAACTCTGCGTCGGACCGGACATCATTCAGAAGCCTGTCAGCATTCCTTATAGCCTCGTTGACATTGTGGAGTCTGAACGCAGAACGCATCATACCCTTGACAGCCTCGAAAGTATTGTTTTCGAGCTGAGCCGCACTATAGAGAGAAAGGTATCCGCCATAAGCATCTTCCCAACGTTCCAATTTATAAGAAACAGACGCAAAATTAAGCATTGACAGTTCCACGAAAGCACCTTCGCCGTTTTCAATCACCTTGCGGTAATAATCACAAGCCTGCTCGCTCTTTCCGAGATGCCTGTAAGATTCCGCAGTATAGAAATCCGCCTTGTAGACAAACCTTCCGGACGGATATTTCTCAACATATTTGCGAATAGCCGGAAGGGCCTTCTGATAATTCTCCGTAAGGAAAATCTGCTCTGCGGCATTGAATATCATACTTTCCTTCTCTTCCTCGGTCTTTGAACCTCCGCGACCGATACTTTCTATGTAAGCTATATATTCTTCAGGAGTATTGCGTGTCTGATAAATGGATTCGATTGCAAGAAGAGCATCCTCTGCAGCACCGGAATATGGCATTTCCTCTACAACAGTCTTATAATATCCGAGCGCTTCGTTATACTGGGACTGATTCCTTGCCAAAGACCCCATCTCTATATATGCCAAGGCAACATAAGTACTGTCCTTGACCTTATCTGAAATCATATTGAAGCACTTGAACGCATTATCATCATCTTCCTTTACAGCGTATGCACGTCCAAGTTCGAAAAGAGCCTCAGGATAAAATTCCGCCTCTGGAGAAGCTTCGAGGACATTTGACAACAACTCGATTTTCTTTGAAGTATCATTGAGAAGGCCATAAGACACCGCAGCCCGGAAATATGGATATATATCATTGACACTGAAATAGTTGTCAAGGACTTGATTATAGGACTCAAGAGCATTCTTGTAATCCTTGGTCATAAAGAAGCAGTCCGCCATTCTCACAAGAGCCTCTTTCCGGAAACTCACGGCAGGCTCGCCAAGATAATTCGAGAACCATTTGACAGCCCCGGCATAGTCTCCCTGTTTGTAACGGCAGTATGCAATATTATAAGGTATAAGATACCCCTCAGGCATACCATTCAGGGCAGATACATTATACAACTCTGTGAATATTTTCAATGCTTCCGAATACTGGTCATTACGATAATATGACTCTGCAAGCCAGAACCTCACCAACTGGTTGAAACGGATGTTTCTTTCCGAATAGAAAGAGGCAGTCTTCAGACAAGGTATCGCCTTGCGGTATGAGCCTGAGGAAATCAACTGTTCCGCCCGTAGATAATTGGCTTTCATATAATTGCTTTTCATCCCGGCATCGAGATTATCAATCTTGTCATAAGCCTGTACAGCACCCTCATAGTCCCTGTTATACAAGGCCGCAACAGCAATATATGCATTGATACGGTCGCCTCTTTCCACATCGGAATATTTGTCAAGATAATCCTTGAAAACAGAAGTATCCGAATTGAGGTCAAAAGCCAGCTTGGCGTAGTTGAAATAAGCGTCACGGGCAATTTCCTTGTCAAAACCAAGAGCAGAAGCTTGCTTGAACGCCTCCAGAGCAGCCACCTTGTTCTTTGTCTGGATATAGCAATATCCAAGATGGTAGTCCGCTACCTGCCCTATGGAATCCGTACGCATCCCCATCATATTATAATTATCGATGGCTCCTCTGTAATCCTGTACAGCATACAGCACAGAACCGCTGTAGAACCAATCCGCTCTGGACTTTGGTTTACCACCTGCCTGTTCATTAATACTGTAATACTTCTTGGCATTCTCGGCATCACCGAGTACAAGGTATGACTCGGAAATTATTCTGGCCAAATGAGGTTTGCGGTCAGCAGGCAACTTGTCAAACATCGACGTGCCCATTTCTATGACATAGCCATAATTCCGCAACATAAAATGGCATTCTACAAGATAATATCCGGAAATTTCAGTGAACCTGCCATCCTTCGAGGCGCTTTCGAACCACTTCAAAGCCTGTGCAAAATCCTTGGATGTATAGTAAAGATAACCAAGAGAGTATCTTGCCGGAGCAGTATAGTCCGAAAAAGGAAGCGACTCCACTTCCTTGAACAATTCGGCAGCTCTCGACGAATCGCCGGTCTCAAGACAGCAGTAGGCTTTCTTGAACAGATACTCACACCTGAGTCCCTTCACTACCTGACGGATTGTCAGATTGTCAAGTATCGTCAAGGAAGACTTGTAACGTCCCTGGTCGAAAAGATTCATAGCGTGACAGAATCTCATATGTGCAACCAAAGGAGACTGAGGATTCTCGTTGAAAAACCTGTTCATCCTCCAATAATACCCGGGAACATTCATAACAACATCCGCAAGGGTGGCATATCCCTCGGTATCGGAAGTACCGTAACGCCTCTGCAACTCAGTAAACATCAACTCGGAACGACTGAACATAGAACGCGAATTGATATTCATTGCCGCCGCAAGATCCCTGGAATACTGCATATTGCCGACAAAAGTAAGACCGTCATTCCACTTGCCATCGGCAAATGCGAATGCCGGCAACATAAACAAGGCAAATGCAAACGCATATATATATCGTATATATCGCACCATATAATTCATCATTTAGCAAAAATAATTACAAATTTAACCATTTTCCACTATATTTGTATGTTTGCAATTTAAAATTTGACTCACTTATTGTCGCTTTCGGCGTAACTTGATATAATATGGAATACAGACAGCCTATAATTTCTTTTAAAGATGCCGACATACTCGGTGGTGACGCCACAGTCATATACGGATTGGATATGCAGGTATATCCAGGTGATTTTGTCTATATTGTCGGAAAAGTAGGTACGGGAAAAACCTCCATAATAAGGACAATAATCGCAGAAACCCCTATCAAAAAAGGAGAAGGATGCGTATGCGGATATGACCTTGCCCGTCTGAAAGACAAGGAGATTCCATACCTGAGAAGAAAGATGGGAGTTGTATTCCAGGACTTCCAGTTGCTTATGGACAGAAGCGTAGAAGACAACTTGTATTTCGTACTGAAAGCTACAGGATGGAAATCGGAATACGATATTACGCTGAGGATAGAAAATGTCCTCAAAGCTGTAGGGATGGAACTCAAGGCCCACAAGATGCCTCACCAGTTGTCAGGAGGAGAACAGCAGAGAGTCGCGATTGCGAGAGCATTGCTCAATAACCCTGAGGTGATAATAGCCGATGAGCCAACCGGTAATCTTGACAACGAGACAGCTGATGGGATTATGAAACTGCTCACCGGCATCAACAAGGAGAACGGAACTGCCATTGTAATGGTAACACACAACCGCCAGATATTCGAAAAATATCCAGGCAAAGTGATGGTATGCAAAGACGAACAATGCACTCTCGAAGAAGATAAATCAGCCATAGACCTCGATGCTACTATCTGACAAGACCGAATAGAATAAAACTGAACAAAACAGGATAGGATAGGACAGGACAGAATAATGATTGACAGACAGCTTTACTTTCACATAACAGACTGGTTTTCAAAGAATATGGAGGTTGCTGAAACCGAACTCCACTATGATTCTCCATTCCATCTGCTGATTGCAGTAATCCTTTCGGCACAATGTACGGACCGAAGAGTCAATATGTACACTCCCGAGATTTTCAGAAGGTTTCCTGAACCGGAAGACCTTGCTTGCGCATCGTTTGAAGAAGTCTTCGATTTGATAAAATCCATAACATTCCCGAACAACAAGGCCAAGAACCTCATAGCTATGGCAAAGAAACTTTCATCGGACTTCGGGAGCATCGTACCTTCGGATATAAGTCAATTGGAATCCCTGCCGGGAGTCGGGCGCAAAACGGCCAACGTAATCGCTTCAGTTGTATACGACAAACCGGTAATTGCCGTGGACACACACGTTTTCAGAGTATCTCACCGCATAGGTCTGTCGGACGGCAAAACAGTCGAACAAGTGGAAAAGGACCTTACAGAAGGGTTCGCTCCGGAACTGAGACCCAAAGCACATCACTGGCTGATACTGCACGGAAGATATGTATGCACAGCCAGAAAACCCAAATGCTCCGAATGCGGTCTGAAAGAATGGTGCCGCGAATACATTCTGAACCAATGAACGATACAAACAATACAATAAACACAATAAAGATAAACACAGCGGGCAAAATACAGACTGGCAAAACACAGGCAGGATGTGACCCTTGCTGGCATCCTCTCTCCGGATATTCTTCCACTGGACAGAAAGAAGGCCTCAGGAGACTGGAATGTTACGGTATTCCTGACAAATTCAACAATCCATTCAGATACTCCCCTTGCCAGGCCGTAATCAGAGCAGCAGCCAATCTGGTACAGAATATATCTTCCTCTGCAACACTCTCGTCTTTGTTTGCAGAAGGCAAAATGCTAGGTGTCCTCATTGTCGAGAACATTTACGGTGATGTAGGATTCCTGTGTGGTTTCTCTGGAAATGCCGGAGGACAAAACCAAATCGCAACCTTTGTCCCGCCAATATACGACTTGCTCCAACCGGACGGACATTACAGAACAATCGAAAAAGAAATTTCAGCAATAAACTCTGAAATTGCCTCAATAACCTCATCAGAAGAATATATATCACTATCTGCAAACCTGGAACATACTATAACAGAGGCTGATACGACATTGGCAGAAGCCAGGGTCAAAATGGCAGAAGCCAGGCAACAGAGAGAATCCATCCGACACATCATCGAAACTGACGGAAATATTATAAAATCCGCTGAAGAACTCGTTAGAGAAAGCCAACACGAAAAAGCGGAATACAAACGCTTGAAAAAGAGTCTTGAAGCAAAAATTGACTCCATCAAAGAGCAGAAACAAAACATTGACAAACGCCTCACCGGACTCAGGAACAAACGCAAAACGATGTCTGATACCCTGCAAAAATGGATTTTCAGACAATACATAATACACAACGCTGCAGGAGAATCGACGACTTTACTCGAACTGTTTGCATCGGAAGGCATTGTCCCGCCAGGAGGCACAGGCGAATGCGCGGCTCCCAAACTGCTTGAATACGCCTATCGCAACAACTACAAACCCCTTGCAATGGGAGAATTCTGGTTCGGCAACTCTCCGGATACCGCTGTCCGCACACACGGACATTTCTACCCGTCTTGCACATCCAAATGCGGTCCCCTTCTCTCCTATATGCTCAAAGGACTGGAAATCAGTGACTGCGAAGAAAGATATACAGATACGCCAAAAATCATATATATTGACGGATACATTGCAGTTGCCGACAAGCCATCAGGTATGCCGTCCGTACCCGGGCTGGTACAAAAACAGCCTCTTTCGGAATGGGTAGAGAAGCAAACCGGCAGAAAAACATATCCTGTCCACCGCCTGGATATGGACACATCCGGAATAATCGTATACGCTCTGGACCAGGAAACCGCAGTAGAGTTGCAGCGACAGTTCGAAAACCGAACTGTAAACAAGGAATATTACGCACGGCTGTGTCCTGCCGGAAAATCAGCGCACAAAGAACTGAACAAAGGCGCAACAGGCTGCATCGACCTGCCATTGAACGCAGACTATGACGAAAGACCGCGCCAGAAAGCCGACTTGAAAAACGGGAAAGCAGCCCTGACTGAATATTATGTAGTTTCGGAAGACAATGACGGTACTACAGGCATCATCTTCCGCCCCTACACCGGACGCACACATCAGCTGCGGGTACACTCCGCACACACGTCAGGACTCGGCAGACCGATAATGGGAGATCTTCTCTATGGAGCACATTGTGTCACATATCCAAGCATCTTTGCAGGCAAAACTTCAGAAACAGAAATCGCCTATCCCCATCTGCACCTACATTCGCGCAGCATAACATTCATCCATCCGAAGACTGGAGAGAGCGTTACATTCACTTCAGAGCCGCCTTTCCTTTAGACTATATGTATAACAACAGCACTATGCAGCACTACAAAACATCAAGAGTCTTTTCCATACGTATACCCCTTGATCCCTTGACAAGGACAACACAGCCGGAAACAGGTTCAGCACGAAGATAAGCTGCAAGTTCACCGGAATCAGCGAATGTCTTCAAGCTTTCCGAAAATGCGGTACCGTTACCGGCCATCGTAGAGACCGCTTTGGAAAATTCGGAACCGACAAGACATACCTGACTAAAACCAAGAGGCAACACTCTTTCAATAACTGCCATATGCTCCTTGAGGGAATCCGCGCCAAGTTCCAGCATATCACCGAGCAAAGCGACCTTGGAACCGGACTCAACTGAAGCAAAATTGGAAATGGCAGCCTCCATACTTGTAGGGTTCGCATTATAAGCATCAACTATCAGCAGATTCCTGTCTGTTTTTGTCATCTGGGACCTGTTATTTGATGGAACATAAGCACTTATAGCCGCAGCAGCATCCCCGGCAGAGACTCCGAAATACTGTCCGACAGCAAATGCAGCCATCACATTGTCAGCATTGTATGCTCCAGCCAAATGAGTATTCACCTCAACCTCTCCACCATCATCAACAGGTATAATCATCCTGAGGTAAGGGTGCTCTGCAGAAGAAGGAAGGATGCGTACATTCTGGTAACCTACTCCATATGGAACAAGCAAAGAATAAGGACGCTCCGGGTCGCTCTGAAGATTCCTGTCGGATGCCATTTTGCAGAGATAAGGATTGTCTGCGTTTATAAACACCTTGTCTGCCGTCCTTCTCAGATAATCATAAAGTTCGCCTTTTGTCTTCATCACACCCTCGAAACTGCCGAAGCCGAGAAGATGAGCCTTCCCTACATTGGTAATCAGGCCGAAATCAGGCAAAGCGATTTCCACAAGCTCCTTTATATCACCCGGATGACTCGCTCCCATTTCCACCACGGCAATCTGGGTCTCTCCATTGATTTTCAGCAAAGTAAGAGGAACTCCTATATTATTGTTGAGATTTCCTTCTGTTGCGCATACGTTATACTTCACAGACAGAACACTTTTGACAAGTTCTTTAGTCGTGGTTTTTCCGTTTGTTCCAGTCAAAGCGATGACATTCAAAGGCTTGCCATCAACGAAAGTCACAGACCTGTGCCACCTGGCAAGTTCCTGAAGTGTCTTCAAAGTATCAGCCACGGGAATGATTCTGCACAAACCGTCGTCTGTCAGTAACGCGCTGTCCTCCAACGCCCCAGAACGGGCCACAGCAGAATCCTCACTGACTACGGCAAATGCTGCCCCGGCCTCCAAAGCTGTCAGAGCATATTCATTCCCGTCAAAATTCTCTCCCTTGAGGGCAAAAAACAATTCCCCTCCTTTCAAAGTCCTCGTATCTGTAGCGACTACACCGCCGCACCTTTTGTAAATCTTATATAATTCCCTTATATTCATACCTTTGCACTTTTACATAACGCCTGTACTGCCAAAACCGCCTTCTCCCCTATCCGTTTCATCGAGAACCTCTACTTCATCCCATTCAACACGCTCGTATCTGGCAACCACAAGTTGCGCTATACGTTCTCCGGGATTGACAACAAACGGCTCTGACGAGAGATTGGCAAGAATGACTTTGATTTCCCCTCTGTAATCTGCATCTATGGTACCAGGAGCATTCAGGACAGTAAGACCATACTTTGCAGCAAGAC
>Tibetan_p1__coassemble_380_pt1 | contig 24065 bp, 21 predicted proteins | sample Tibetan_p1__metabat2_high_PE_033 | metagenome-assembled genome bin Tibetan_p1
GGCCCAGGAGATAGCTTTTGCACCTGTGGTCTTTCAGGTTTCCAGGCTTATGATAAAGTTTGGAATACTTGATTTTCTTTCTGCAAACAATGAAGGAGTATCGCAGAAGATGGTTGCAGAACATACAGGACTGTCGGATTATGCCGTGCAGGTCTTGTTGGAAGCATCTCTTTCAATCGGAACTGTTCTTACGAAGGATGACAGGTATTTCATTTCCAAGGCAGGATGGTTTTTGCTGAATGATCCTATGGCGAAGGCAAATCTGAATTTCAATCACGATGTCAATTACTTGGGACTGTTCCATCTCGAGGAGGCGTTGAAGGAAGGCAGACCTGCCGGACTTAAAGTGTTCGGTGATTGGCCTACTATTTACGAGGGGTTGTCAAGTTTGCCTGAAAAAGTACAGGAAAGCTGGTTCGGCTTTGACCATTTCTATTCGGACGAGTCGTTCGGACAAGCTCTTGAGATTGTATTTGATGGCGAAGAAAAGGTTCGCAGATTGCTTGATGTCGGTGGCAATACCGGTCGTTGGGCAATGCAGTGCGTGGGATATGACAAGGATGTGGAAGTAACGATAATGGATCTTCCGCAGCAATTGGAGATGATGCGTGAGCAGACTGCCGGTAAAGAAGGTGCGGACCGAATCAAATGCTATGGATGCAATCTTCTCGATGAAAAAGTCTCATTCCCGTCTCCGGCTTTCGATGTGATATGGATGAGTCAGTTTCTTGACTGTTTTTCCGAAGAAGAGGTAACCAGTATATGCCGCCGTGCAGCTGATTCTATGGATGAGCACTCACGCCTGTATATAATGGAAACTTTCTGGGACAGACAGAGGTTTGAGACGGCAGCATATTGTCTGACTCTGACGAGTATTTATTTCACCGCGATGGCCAACGGCAACAGCAAGATGTATCATTCCGATGATATGGAGAGATGTGTAAACAATGCAGGATTGGAGGTGGAGAGAATTGTAGATGGTCTTGGTCTCGGCCACTCGATAATGATTTGCAGAAAAAGATAATTTGATATGGATATAGTTGTTACTGGTGTCGGTATTGTCTCGGCTTTGGGAATAGGTGCCGGTTCTAATCTTTCCGCTATAGAGGCGGGGAAGAGCGGTATCTGTACATCTCCATCTGTTCTGAAGACAGTCAATGCCCTTCCTGTCGGTGAATTGCGACTCACAAACGAAGAACTTCACCTGCTGGCAGGAGTACCTGTTGGCGAGCACCTTTCCAGGACAGCTTTGTTAGGTATTATTGCTGTAAAGGAAGCTATGGCGGATGCCGGAATTTCTTCCGATGCAGCACGTGGTTCTTTGTCAGGAAGTTGCAGTCAGGCTCGTATCGGGCTTGTGTCTTCTACTTCGGTTGGCGGTATGGATCTTACCGAGCATTTCTTCAGGCAATTTGTAGAAGATGACTCGGCAGGAAGATTACGTGACGTAAAAATGCACGATTGTGCAGCGAGTACCGATGCCATACGCCGTCATTGCGGAATCAACGGTTACAGCACAACGGTCAGTACTGCTTGTTCTTCTGCTGCAAATGCCGTGATAACAGGCGCAAAACTGCTTAGACACAATATCGTAGACAGTGTGATTGTCGGAGGCTGTGATGCTTTGAGTGCATTTACCTTGAATGGTTTTAAGTCGTTGATGATTCTGGATTCAGGAATATGCCGTCCGTTTGATGCAAATCGTGCAGGACTTAACCTTGGGGAGGGTGCCGGATATTTGGTACTTCAGAGAGCGTGCGATGTCCCGTCAGGCTATTGCCGTCTTGCCGGATTCTCAAACCGCAATGATGCCCATCATCAGACTGCTTCTTCTTCCGCAGGTGACGGTGCTTTCCTTGCAATGTCCGATGCTCTTTCTATGGCAGGTCTGACACCGGGAGATGTATCCTACATTAATGCTCACGGTACAGGTACCGGCAATAACGATGCTTCGGAAAGTGCTGCATTGTTGAGGCTGTTTGGCAAAGAAGTCCCGGACTTCAGTTCTACCAAGGCTTTCACAGGTCACACTTTGGCAGCAGCAGGGGGTATTGAGGCTGTGCTGTCTGTCCTTGCAATAGATAGAGGAATGATTTATCCTAATCTGAATTTCGAGGAGCCTATACCTGAATATGGTCTCGTGCCTGTGCTTAGTTTTGCAAAAGGTGAACAGGTAGGATGTGTCTTGTCCAACTCTTTCGGTTTCGGAGGGAACTGCACTTCTCTGGTATTTGCGAGGTAGCCGCAGTAATTTATACGGATTTGACTTATGGTATGTTATATCGATAGTTTAGTCACATTTGAGGAAGTTGTGACAGACATAAAGGAACTGATTCCAGATGCTGCCTTGAGACGGCGTATGAGCCGTATCCTGAAAATGGCAGTAAGCACTGGAGTAGAGTGTGCCGGTGGTGTTGACGCCGTTTCCGGACTGGATGCAATTGTTACGGCTACAGGATGGGGATGTCTGGAAGATAGTGAGAAGTTTCTAAGAAATATGATAGCCGGAGAAGAGCAGATGCTGAATCCGACACCTTTCATACAATCGACTTTCAATACTGTCGGCGGACAGATTGCTTTGCTTCGTCATAATCATTGTTACAATGTCACTTATGTCAATCGTAGCCATAGTTTTGAAGACGCACTGCTTGATGTAATGATGAGGATAGCCGATGGCGAAAGCTCAAGTGTTCTTGTTGGAGCGTTTGATGAGCAGACGCCTTCACAACATCGCATAATGGAGAGGATGGGTCTTTTCAGAAAGACGGACGGTGGTGAAGGTGCAGTGTTCGCTCATATTACAGACCGCCCTTGTAAGGAAAGTTTCGCGAAGGTTACTTTGCTAGAATTCCCGTCGGAAACCATTTCATATAACGAGTGCTTGGAACGTTATGCGACTTGTCCCGATGCGGAGATTCTGTATTGCGCAGCTCTTGAGCACGGAGTGTTCCCTGTGATGTCTGCGTACAGTTTTGCATCTGCCGCAAAGATGATAAAATCGGGTAAGAGGCAGGTGTTGGTTTATAACGAATATTTCGGAGCGGCACCGACGGTGTTGAGGATAGAATGTCTTGGCTGATATTTATAACTCCGGTTGTAGTTGTTGCTGTCATTGCCTTTCTTGTATGGGCATCTGCAGATGTCGGAAGTAATGTATATGTAAGGACATTGTGCAGATTGTCAACTGACGAGAAGGTCGTATCCCTGACTTTTGATGACGGACCTGACCGTGAAATGACACCAAAGGTATTGGATATACTTGACCGTTATGGCATTAAGGCTACTTTTTTCGTTATCGGAGAAAAAGTTGCAGATAATGGAGAACTTGTGCAACGAATTGTTTCAGAGGGACATATTCTGGGTAATCATACCTATTCACACAAATCCGTATTTCCATTGGAGAGTGCAGGAAGAGTGCAGGAAGAGCTTGAGAAATGCAACAACGAGATTAAGGGGATTACCGGTTCTGAACCTATGTATTTCAGGTCTCCTTTCGGTGTTACGAATCCGATTATAGGCAAGGTTTTGAAACGTATGCAGTTCAAGGCAATTGGATGGAGTATCCGCTCTTTTGATACAGTTGCCGGAAACAGTCGCGGCGAGGTTTGCAGACGGGTGATTGGTAAACTTCATCCAGGCGCAGTTATTCTGCTTCACGACAGGTGTGCGGAAGAGGATGTTCTTCTGGAATCCCTGATACCTGCTATCCTTGAGCAAGGTTACAGGTTCGTGCCACTTTCATACAAGAGCGGACGGAAGGAACTGATACAGGGGTAATTGACCGTTTCCCTTTGTAAGAATTATTAAACTTGTGAAAAACTACATTATGGCAAATGGAGCAATGACATATAAGGATAGGATGAAAGAGCTTGGCTGTGTGGTTGTTATCCCGACATACAACAATGCCGGAACAATAGAGCAAGTCATAAATGATGTCTCTGTTTATTCTTCTGATATTATAGTCGTCAATGACGGCTCCACTGACGGCACTTCTGAAATACTCCGCAATATAGATGGCATCAGGGTCATTGGATATAAGCAGAACAAGGGTAAAGGCTATGCTTTGAAGACAGCTTTGTCGGCAGCTTATGAATCCGGTTACAGATATGCAATCACTATTGACTCTGACGGACAGCATTTTGCAGATGATATTCCTGTTTTTCTTGAACGTATCTTGCAGGTTCCGGACAGTCTGCTCGTAGGCGCGCGCAATCTGACAGCAGATAATATGCCTTCGAAAAATACGTTTGCCAATCGTATATCGAATTTTTGGTATCGGGTCGAGACCGGACATATTCTGGCCGATACTCAGTCAGGTTTCAGACTGTATCCTTTGGACAAAATTCAGGGAATACGCTTTATAACAGTCAGATATGAATTCGAGGTGGAGATAATTGTGAGGGCTGCCTGGCGCGGAATCAATGTGGAGAACGTGCCCGTCAAGGTTTTTTATCCGCCAGTTGAAGAACGCGTTTCGCATTTCAGGCCTTTTCAGGATTTTGTGCGCATCAGTATGCTGAATACTATGCTTGTTCTTTTCGCATTTTTGGTTCACTATCCTTGGAAGTTTCTCCGTTCGCTTACCTGGAAGAATGTAAAGGATTTTTTTGACAAACAGGTAATTCATAGCGGTGAATCGAATTTCAGGATGGCGGCAGCTATGGGGTGGGGCGTATTCTGCGGCATTATTCCGATTTGGGGCTATCAGATGCTTTTGGCAATTTTCGGTGCACACCTGATGAAGCTCAACAAAGTCATTTCTGTAGTATTTTCAAATATAAGCATACCTCCGATGATTCCGTTCATACTATATGGCAGTATGGTTGCCGGAGCGTGGTTACTGAATATTGAAAATCGGTTTGCTTTCGGAAATATTTCAGTAGAAACATTCTCATTTACATCACTTGGTACTGGTATCTGGCAATATGTAGCCGGCTCTGTGGCACTTGCATTGATTGCTGCTCTTGTAACCGTGTCAGTTTCATTCGTGATTCTTTCCTTTTTCAGAAGAAGGTAAGGTAACCTATGTGGAATTGACTCGTTGAATGCTATGTATATGTATATAATTATAATATATTGCTAATGAAGTACTTACTGATTGTGTTAGGACTTTTGTCACTTTCTCTTGGAATCATTGGTATCTTTCTTCCGGTGCTTCCGACTACTCCATTTCTTTTGCTGTCGTCAGCTTTGTTTCTGAAAAGTTCTCCAAGATTGTATGGCTGGCTTATGAACCATCCGGTATTCGGTCCATATATCCGTGACTTTATGCTAAAGAGGTCTATTCCCAAAAAGGCAAAGATTATTTCAATATCGATGTTATGGATGAGCCTTTTATGTTGTGCTGTTTTTGTTGCAGAACACTGGGCTTTGCGTCTGCTTTTTATTTTGATAGCAATAGGTGTCACGATACACATCCTGTCATACAAAACGAAGGCTTGAGATGCCAGTTATGATTTGCTATATTTCTTCTAAAAGATGCTCAAGTTGCATCATTTGGATGTAAATGATAATATATGGTCTATAAAAACTATCATATGGTAGAAAATGTTAACTGAAGGTATATATTTTGTTGCCTGCCCGTGAACCTATGAACTTGAATGGGCCGTCCTCTGAAGTATAGAGCCACTATTGGCCTGTCCGGCCCTTCCAATGTGTTTCAAGGCGACTTTTTAAACGTTTTTTATGAAAGAGCAAGCGCAAAGAATCCAGACTTCCATTCTCAATGCAGCAGAAAAGAAGGTTCTGGTTTGGTTGGCCGAAAGGCAGCCAAGATGGATGACATCCGACGGATTGACAATCATCGGAGTTATTGGAGCAGTGATTGTAGCTGTCGGTTATGTGTTGTCTAACTACAATATCGCCTGGCTGTGGCTGTCCACATTCGGATTCTTCGTCAACTGGTATGGTGACTCCCTTGACGGAACATTGGCCAGAGTCAGAGGCACCCAGCGTCCGATTTATGGTTTCTACATTGATCATAATATTGATGGTATGACGATAGCGATAATGTGTATCGGTGCTGGATTGTCTGATATGTTGAACCTGTATGTCGCAATGGCTGTACTTGTAGCTTATATGCTTCTGTCAATATCGGTTTACATCAATTCTCATCTGAAAGGGGAGTTCAAGCTGACTTACGCAGGTCTGGGACCTACTGAGTTCAGACTTATAGTAATGATTGTCAATACATTGTTTATCTATATGGCTCCTTTGCGTGAGTTCTCTCGTCATTTCAATATCCTTGGTATGGATGTCAAGTTCGGCGCATTTGACTTCATCGGAAGTGCAATATTCCTTATTCTTATTGTAATTTATATTGTTAACTTTGTGAATGATGCCAAAGGTTATGCAGCAATAGATCCGTTGAAGAAGTGGGAAGGAAAACGAAAATAGCAAAGAATTTTTCCAAATTCATATTCACTAATGTCCTTGGCACGGCTGTAGATACAGCTGTGCTTTGGTTCTTTTCCACTTATGTATTTTCTACATATTTCGGGGATTATGTTCTGTCTCCGTTGATTTCGTTCGAGTTTGCAGTCACATCCAATTACATCTGTTCATATTTCTTTGTATGGAGTGACCGTGTGAGGGATCGCAGGAAACGAGTTTTTTTCAAAAAGTATCTTGTATATAATGCCTCATCCAGTATGGTATTTCTGTTGAAGATGGGTTTCCTTCTTCTTATAGAAGTCTGCTTCGGATGGAATGTGGTATGGTGCAATCTTGCGGCATTATGTGTGTCGGGAGCTGTAAACTTCGTGTTGGGTGAATGGTTTATTTTCAGAAATAAGGTAACGAACGGGATTTGATTATGCCGTTATTGTCATTGGAAGAGTTGGAACAGATCAGCCCTGTGTTCCGCGGAAAAATAGGGCATTCTTTTGCTAAAGGACTGAAGAAGTGCCTGTCTGTCGATAAGGCAGACGATCTTTATGACCGTTTCAGATCTCTCGAAGGTTATGAATTTACTCAAGCCGCTTTCGAGGATATAGGTTTCAGTTATACGGTTGGTTTTTGCGGTGTAGCCGACGGGAATGGCAATCCGTTATCTGGCAAATATTCTATGTCGGATGATTTGTTGCGTCAATTGTCATTGGTGCTCCCTGAGGGGCCGTTCATCACTGTAAGCAATCACCCTTGCGGGCACGTAGACGGGATGATTCTTGTTGATATGTTGTCAAGAGTACGTGGCGACTATAAAGTTCTTGTCAATGAGATATTGGCCCGTATAAGGACTCTGGAGCCGAACTTTATATCGGTTACTCCTATGGGTGCGGAAAAGACGGCTCCTACCGCAGCGAGTCTCAGAGGAGTGAAACTGGCTTTGAGACATCTCTCCGATGGTGGTTGTATCGGTTTGTTTCCGTCCGGAGCTGTTTCTGATTTGAGTCTCAAGGATAAATGTGTCCGTGATAGGCAGTGGCAGGAGCCGGTTGTCCGTATGATACAGAAGGCTAAAGTTCCCGTCGTTCCCATACGTTTTTTTGATGGCAATTCAAGATTCTATTATTCCTTGGGGTTGATTGACTGGCGAATCAGGCTGGCACGTTTGGTGTCGGAGGTCTTCAACAAGAAAGGTAAGGTTATGCGAGTAGGCATAGGGTCTGTTATAAGCGTCGAAAGTCAGATGCAGGCTGCGGCAAATGGGACTGATTCCCTTTCAGGACTTTTGCGGAGTGCAGTGTATGATATGGAGTGGAAGTGACGCAATCGGCATTTGCTAAGTTCTGTTGGTATTCGGGAAAAATTGTTATCTTTGTGGAGATATAACTAAACCTTGAATCTGAATGCCGTTGCTGGAGAAAATAGTCATTTCCGATTTCCGGAATATAGAGATGCAGGAGCTTGAGTTTTCACCGAATATCAATTGCATAAGTGGCAACAATGGTGAAGGCAAGACCAATCTTTTGGACGCTATATATTATATGTCGATGACAAAAAGCGCTTTTGCTTCCACAGACAAGTTCAATTTCCGTCACGGGACAAACCGATTCTCGATAGCGTCTACATACAGGATGGAAAACGGACTTTCAAGCAAGTTCGCTATGCAGGTTGATGCCAAGGGTGAGAAGAAAATCCGTCGTGACGACAAGCCGTATTCTAAGATTTCCGAGCACGTCGGTGTCTTGCCGGTTGTTCTTGTTTCCCCTTCGGACATTTCGATGGTCAGCGAGTCCGGTGAGGAAAGGAGGCGTTTCGTGAATGCAGTTCTTTCCCAGATGGATAAGTCGTATCTGGCAGATATACAGCAATATAACAGGTTACTGATGCAGCGTAACAGACTGTTGAAAGGAACTTCTCCCGATTATTCTCTCCTCGAAGTTCTTGATATGAGGATGGCATCTCTTGCAGAACCCATATATAATAAAAGGAAGACTTTTGTAGAAGACCTCAATCCTGTAGTATCTGAGTATTACAGACTTCTTTCGGGAGGTAATGAGGATGTTTCAATCAGCTATGAGTCAGACCTGTCCCACGGACCGTTGGACAGGATTCTTTCATCTGCACTTGAGCGCGATTTGAAACTCCGTTATACAGGGGCTGGTATCCAGAGAGATGATTTCGTCTTTATGATGGACGGCTGGCAGATTCGCAGGTGCGGTTCCCAGGGACAGCAGAAATCATTTCTTGTATCTCTCAAATTCGCTCAATACGAGATAATGAAGCGTAGTTATGGTTTTGCTCCAACACTTCTTTTGGACGATGTGTTTGACAAACTCGATATGGGGCGCATTGCAAATCTTCTTCAAATGGTTTCAGGCAATGAGTTCGGACAGATTTTCATAACAGACAGCAACAAAGTAAGACTTGCAGGGATTGTCGACAAACTGACCCAGGACAGGGCATATTTCGAAACTGCAGGAGGTACTTTCAAAAGGATGGATGATGGGGTACAAGAGGAGAAATAATGGAAGTGTAGGCCGTAAAGAGGCCGTCGCTATGGATGATGTTGTCAAGGCATTTATCCGTTCGATGAGATGGACTTCCGGAATCAATCGTCAGATAGTTTTCGACGCCTGGAATGAAGTTTCCGGTGCCGGACGCTATACTGTATCTCAGTTTTTCCGAAATGGGGTGCTGTATTGTACGATGAGTTCTTCTGTTGTCCGTAACCGCTTGTATTTTATGAAGGAAGACCTTATAAAACTTATGAATGATAAAATCGCAGCTAACGAACTGTTTATAAATGACGGGAAAGGCGACGGTTATGTGAAGGAGATAGTTCTCAAATAATTTAACGGGACTGGCAAATGATAAGAATTGTAGCTGATGTAAATATTCCGTTTCTCGAAGGTGTCTTCGAGCCTTATGCGGAAGTTCGGTATATAGATGGAAAGGATATTACGAGAGAAGATGTCCTTGATGCAGATGCGCTTGTAATCAGAACACGTACAAGGTGCAATGCGGAACTCCTTGAAGGTACAAAGGTAAGTATGATAGCAACTGCTACCATAGGTACCGATCATATAGACTTCGATTATTGCAATTCCAGAGGCATCGAAGTCGTGAATGCTGAGGGCTGCAATGCCGGTGGAGTGTTGCAGTATGTCTTTTCTGCGTTGTATGGTGTTGCTTCCAGAAAAGGTTTGCAGCTTGAGGGCAAGACTATGGGTATAATAGGAGTAGGAAATGTAGGAAAGCTCGTTGAGAAGATGGCAAGATACATTGGTTTCAATGTCCTCTTGTGCGATCCTCCACGTGCCGAGGCAGAAGGCTCTGAGGCGTTTTGCTCTCTTGAATATCTTCTTGCCAATTCACAGGTGGTGACAATGCACACACCATTGAATGACAGTACCCGTTATATGGCTGATGAAGAGTTTTTCAAACTGATGGAGCCGGGGACTATTTTTATAAATGCTTCCCGTGGCGAGGTCGTAAAGGAGCAGGCGCTGATTGATGCCATTCCTAAGCTTGGCGCAGTAATTATCGATACGTGGAATAACGAACCTGATGTAAATCAGGAACTTATAGATATGGTGGATATTGCTACCCCTCATATTGCAGGATATTCATATCAGGGAAAACAGAATGGTACGGCAGCGGCGGTGCAGGCAGTAGCACGTCATTTCGGTATCAGCGGACTATATGATTTCTATCCTCCGACAGATGTCAGCGAACACGAACCTGTAAAACTTGATCTTACAGGCAAAAATCAAGGTGAGATTGCAGCTCTTTTTCAATATAATTATCCTATATTTACCGATGATTTCAGATTCAGGGCAGAGCCTGGCAGTTTTGAGAAGATGAGGTCCGAGTATCAGTACCGCAGAGAAATCTATATTTAGATGTCTATTGTACTTTCATAGCATTTTCTGCAGCGTTTCGTCCCGGAAGTTCCTGGTCTGGATGAGGGTATATTTATTATATTAATAACATAAGATTCTGTTTGGATTCCGTACGATTCTGCATATCGTTCCAATTCAGACAGTTTTAAAATAACCATAAGACTATGTTTAGAAAAGAAGACATTGTACAGATTCAGGACAGAGGTTCGTCTGTACAGAACGTGCAGAATCAGGTGGAACGATTCAAGAAAGGGTTTCCTTGGCTGAAGATTGTAGCTCCTGCTACACCGGGTAAAGGTATATCGGTATTGGACGGGGGTGCTGCAGACGCAGCTGTAAAGTATTATGAGGCTGCGGAAATCGACGGCATATGCAAATTCGTTCCAGCTTCGGGTGCGGCATCACGTATGTTCAAAGATTTGTTTGCCGGTCTTGATGCTTTGGATTCGGGTAAGACACTGGTTGATGATTCACCAGCTGCGAGATTTGTTTCAAAAATCTGTTCTTTTGCATTTTATACTCCGGAAGTTTTCGGAGCGGAAGTAAGCAATACTCCAGAGTATCAGAAGTCCGTTCTTTCAAAGACTCTCCGTGAAGAGGGATTAGGCTACGGATCAAAACCCAAAGGTGTCCTGAAATTCCACAAATATGCTGACGGAGAGATTCGTACGGCTTTTGCAGAGCATCTTGTCGAGGCTCAGAACTATATGCGTAATGCAGACGGAACTGCAAATTTGGTAGTGACTATTTCTCCTGAGCACAAGACTCTTTTCGAAGATGCTTATCAGGATGTAAAAAAAGAGTTTGAGGAACGTTACGGAGTGAAATACAATATCACGTTTACATATCAGGACAAAGCAACTGATACTATTGCCGTTGATGTTGAGAACAGACCTTTCAGAACAGAGACAGACTCTCTGCTTTTCCGCCCTGCAGGACACGGAGCTTTGATTTACAACCTCAATAATATCAAGGAGGAAGTCGTTTCTATCAAGAATATCGACAATGTGGCAAACGAAAGGCTTCTTCCTGAAACAGCCAAATGGAAGAAAGTTCTTCTTGGAAAGGCACTGGAGTTACGCGACACTATTTTCGGCTATCTGAATGAACTTGATATAGTTACAAACAAGACTCTTGGAGAGGAAACTCAGTTCGGAATACCGGCAGTCAGTATCCCTTTCAATGAAGATGTTTATCAGAGTGCTGCAGTACAGTCTTTGTGTGATGACATTGAAGCATTCCTTGACAGGGAGCTGTGCATTAAAATGCCTGAATCGCCTGATTGCAAGTCACGCGTGGAAGCCATTCGCAGAAAACTTGATCGTCCTATCCGTGTTGCCGGAATGGTGAAAAACCAGGGAGAACCAGGCGGAGGACCTTTTATCATCGCTGAAAAAGACGGCTCGACCTCTCTCCAGATTCTGGAAAGTGTACAAATCAATATGGCAGATGAACAAGCAAAGGCAGCTCTTGCTTCTGCGACACATTTCAATCCGGTGGATATAGTATGCTGCCTGCACAACTACAAGGGCGAGAGTTTCGACTTGCTCAAATATGTTGACCAGGATGCAGGATTCATCAGTTCCAAGAGCTATCAGGGCAGGGAACTTAAGGCACTTGAGCTACCGGGGCTTTGGAATGGTGCGATGAGCAATTGGAATACTATTTTCGTTGAGGTTCCTCTTGAGACATTCAATCCTGTCAAGGTTGTGCTTGACCTTTTACGTCCGGCACACCAGAACTGATTGTCACTGAATTTGAGTATCATCCGATGACTTTTTCACCGGCAATTAGCAATGCGCCGGCTCCATCGGATTTGAGAAGAAAGATATGTTTGTTCAGCCCGGAGTCTCCCTTCGGGCTGATTTTCATTTTCCTGCGGTATGTGTCTGTGTCGGCCGGAAGGTTTCGGGCGGTGATGTCTGCTCCCGGGAAATCAGTACCGGCTTGCTTTAGAGTTTTTTTGTCGAGGTATTCCAACCTGATGATTCTGAATAGTTTTCCGAGATTCTGCAAATCTTTGCTGATGTGGCCGTAACCGATATAATAATGTGTTGATGCTCCGAGTTTCAGTAATCCTGATTTTTTACCAACGATATTGAAAGCTCCGGCTTTCATAAGAGCTTTGCCAGGTTCGAACAGGAATCTGTCCTCATTCTGATTAGACATAAACTCTGCTATCTGTTCATCAGACGCGATGTCCGCCGTTGCTTCTTTTTCTTCTTCAGGGCTGAAAGTCAAACAGTTTCCGGACTTTAAATCTGTTGCTGTAATAGTGTATCCTCCATTCCACTCTCTGTCCATCCATATCAGCAGTTCTTTACACTCGTCATTGGCGGATACTATGTGGACTTCCCGGCACTGGTTTCCAAGGCGGCTGCAAGCCATCGTTATATCTGCCATAGGGGAGAGTTTCAGGAGCAGATGTCTTGCATAACTGAATATTTCGTCTTTAAGTGTAAGTATATCAGGGGTGCATTCTTCTATAAGAAACACTTTCCGTCCTGTTTCAGACCGTCTTGCAGGGTCGGCATAGACAATGTCCGGTCCGAAATCCTTGAGTAAGTTTTCAGGAGATACTGAGTTTGCTGCTCTATCTTGGACTGCAACATTTTCGGATTCTATGCAGCAATTACGCACGATTATGTTTCCTCCTCCGTGCCCTGACTTTTCCAGGACCTTGAAATTGTGGCAAGCTGCCAGGCACAGGGATTCTTTCATCTCGCAATACAGTACTTCTGAGGCTTTCCCAGAAAAGAACCAACTGTCGATGCCCATACCTCCGGTCAGATCGGCCAATTTCCATCTTGCCGGCTTACCATCTGCGGATGATGTTGAAATTTGGACGATTCTGACTGCTAATTCAGCCTTGTAGCGGCCTGTCATTGTGCTACTGCATTGTTCTGCAGATAGCTTCAAGGGGAATACAAGATTCTTGTTTTCATACCACTCTGGCACTTTGTTTCTGAGTTTCCGGCGACTTTCTATGCAATTTACTGCCAGCTCCATATCAATTTCGGGCCATTTGCTGCGGTTCAGAATAAGGCTTGTCACATCGTTGTCAATGTGTGTATCAACGAAGTCAAGGGTCTTTTCTATGTCAGCTGTATATCTTTCTGTTAAATTTTCCATAAACTTGAAGTTCTCCTGCAAATCTGTTGCAAAAATACTCCAATTATTCGAATGTTCTTTCTATATTTGTATGATTCGTTCGGATGTTCTAATCCAACGGATAATATGGACTCATAATTATTTAATATATACTAAACTATATGGAAAAAGATTTCAGACAAGTAGCACAAAGTTGGTTGGACGGCAATTTTGACCAGGAAACCAAGGATCAGGTCAGAGAACTTATGGCCACAGATCAGGCGTCTTTGGAGGATGCATTCTATCGTACACTTGAGTTCGGTACAGGTGGCTTGAGAGGTGTGATGGGAGTCGGAACCAACAGGATGAACAAATACACGGTGGGTATGGCTACACAAGGCCTTGCCAACTATATGAAAGCAAACCTGTCAGGGCAACTGTCTGTATGTATCTCATTTGACAGCCGCAACAATAGTCATTATTTTGCTCAGATTGCAGCTGATGTCCTTTCTGCAAACGGGATAAAGGTTTTCATCTTTGACAAACTTCACCCTATTGCATTGATGAGCTATTCAGTGAGAATAAAGAAAGCCAATGCCGGTATAATGATAACCGCGTCGCACAATCCTAAGGAGTACAATGGCTATAAGGTATTCTGGTCGGACGGAGCACAGGTCGTTTCACCTGTTGACAAGGATATTGTCGCAGAGGTTGCAAAAATTACCGACCCGGCAATGGTTAAGTTTGAAAGAGGTGCCGATGCAGCTCCGATAGAGGTTATGGGACACGAAATGGATGAGGCGTATCTGAATGCTGTATCAACCCTTATGCTTTCACCTGAGTCTGTTGCCAGACACAAAGATATCAAGATTGTCTATACTCCTATTCACGGTTCCGGTGTCAATATAGTTCCGGAATTTCTGCAGAAACTTGGTTTTGAGAATATCTTCCACGTTGCTGAGCAGGATGTTGTGGATGGAAATTTCCCTACAGTGATGTCGCCTAACCCTGAAGAGCCGACTGCTCTTGCAATGGCTGTGGAAGTGGCTGATAAAGAGGGCGCAGACATTGTAATGGCTACAGACCCTGACGCTGACCGTCTCGGTATCGCCATCCGTGACAATGAGGGTAAGATGGTGCTGATGACTGGCAACCAGACAGCTTCAATCCTTACATACTACATTCTCAGACGTTGGGAAGAACTCGGAAAACTGGATTCTACGAAATATGTAGTGAAGACAATCGTTACTACCGAACTTATCCGTGCTATCGCTGACAAATATGGTGTTGAGGTTCATAATGTCCTCACAGGTTTCAAGTGGATTGCAGATGTTGTCAAGAAGAATGAGGGTAAGGGAGAATTCATCTGCGGAGGAGAGGAAAGTTACGGCTTCAACGTCGGTGAGTTCGTGCGTGACAAGGATGCTCCTATTTCTTGTGCAATGGTGGCTGAATGTGCAGCGTGGGCTGCAGATCAGGGCAAGACTCTGTATCAGCTTCTTCAGGACATTTATGCTGAGTTCGGTTACTACAAGGAGTCCCTTATCTCTGTCGTACGCAAAGGCAAATCAGGAGCTGAGGAGATTGCCGGTATGATGGTTAATTATCGAAACAACCCACCTAAGGAACTTGCCGGTTCTCCTGTTGTCAAAGTCATAGACTACAGCAATCCTGAAACTACCGGACTTCCAGCTTCAAATGTGCTTCAGTTCTTCAATGAAGCAGGTGACGTGGTTACAGTCCGTCCTTCCGGAACCGAACCTAAGATTAAGTTCTATTTCGGTGCCAAGGGCGCTGATGCTGATTCAAAAATCGAGACTCTCCGCGCCCAGTTCGGCAATTAATTGATAATTACAAGTTAGCGACTCTCAGGATAGCGTTGTCGTGTATATTGTCTATATAAAAAAGCAAATCCCAATGGTGGAGATTATTTGGAGGCAGTGCTGAGAATACAGGATGCTTGGCCATCCATTCGTGAAACTTCTCCGGCTTCAGATTTACAGTGAGCACGTTATTGAGAGTGTCTACTTGAACAGTTCCGGTGTCCCCGTCGTACTTCAGTTCGGCGGGGACATTGTCTGTACGCCAGTTTACAGGATTGATGCAGGTTGCTGCGCCTTTGCTCACGAAGTCCCAGATTCCGTCTTCAGAGAGGACTGAATTGAATGAAATGGCAGTGCGTGGCTCCGCAGCATCTTGTGCAGCTTTGATATTCGGGTGTGCAAGGTCTGTCTCTGTGAGTTTATATCCTATTATATAGGCACCTCCCATACGGGAATATGTCTCCTTGTCCATATTTTTAAGCAGCTCGATTGCGAGCATTGCTCCTTGGCTGAATCCGGCCAAGATGAAAGGTCTTCCATTGTTGTATTTGCTGATGTACGTCTCGAACATTGCCTGTATTTCCTCAGTTACATCCTGATATACCTTATCGAACTCTACTTTTGGCAGTACTGTTGATTCGAATGTATATTGGTGGTAATATGGGCAGAATACGTTGAAGTCGCCTTGTCCGATTTTGTTTTCTACAAATTCCATCTCTTTTTCATAGTAGAATCTGTCAGTGTCATTAAGCTCGGCTGTATACATAGTGTTGCCGTTTTCGTCCTTTGCTGTAGCAACATTTGTGGATACAATATAAAATATGTCCGGTTTGGATTGTGAAACTTCGGTTTTACGGAATTCGTATTGTTCTGAAACTGAGTTGTTTCCATTATGGTTGCAACTTGCAATCATAATGATGGCAACGATGGCGCAGAGAATTTTTTTCATTTTTATCTTGTTTTTGATATGTTGTAATTCATCCTTACGGTATGTTGTTTCTGTTGTAATTCCATATTATTATATGTAATTATACATTATACATAAAACACTGCACTTCGGAAGTCTGTGTGAGACTTCAGATGTGCAGTGCTTTAAAACTGTGTCAAAACATCCGATCCTGACATACCAGGACGTCATTATGTTATTTGCTGTATGTCCTTTTGTAGATTTCAAAATCTTTGACGGAACCTGTGGGGCCTGATTCGCCTTTTGGACCGGTTCCGCAATATACTACAATTGTGATTCCTCCAAGTTGGAACAATGTGTTATAGCTTCTGTCTGCTTCTGCTTCCATCATTGCAGCATCCAGAGCTTGGATTACCTGCATATCACAATCCTTTTTCAAGCCTGAAATAGTCCACGCAGTGGAGATTTTCTTGGCTATTTTTGCCATATGCTTGTTTACAAGCTTTTCTCCGAGAGGATCCAACTGCCACGTAAGGCTCGTTGACGGTTTCGAATCCTCTGCAGGCTCGATTGAATAGAAAAATTCTCCGCTTACAACAGGTTCACAGGAGGTAAATGATAGAACTGCCGCTATCGCAGCCAAAAATAATGCTATATTTTTCACTATATTTTTCATAATACGTTAATTATCTGCAAGACGATGCCCGTTTCGGCATTGTTATATTTGCAAATGGGGCGCAAAAATACAAAATTTATAATATATTTAAACTCTGTTCCTTGATTTTCTCGAGGTTGTCCTTCATTTTTACAACGTATTTCTGGATTTCGGTGTGATTTGCCTTCGAGCCTGTGGTATTTATTTCGCGTCCCATTTCCTGTGCAATGAACCCGAGTTTCTTTCCAGGGAGTGCTTCATTTTCGAGTGTATCCAGAAAATATTTGCAATGCTGACGCAGTCTTACCCTCTCTTCGTTGATGTCCAGTTTTTCGATATAGAATATCATTTCCTGTTCGAGGCGGCTCTGGTCAGGTTCCATCTTCAGTTCTTCGAATCTTCCAAGTATCTTCTCGCGTATCTGGGCAGTTCTCTCACTCTCATATTTCTCTATTTCTTTTGAGAAGTCAAGGATTTCCATAACTTTGGATTTCACATCTTCACGCAGTACCGCACCTTCTTTTGCACGGAATGAATTTATGTTGTTGAGAGCTTCGTCAATACACAATTCGACGGCCGGCCAGTTTTCGTCTGTAATCACGTCCTGCTTCTTTACGTCAATCACATCCGGAAGTCGCAGTATGCTGCTCAGGAGGATTGATGCCTCCGTAGTCATAAAGGCTTGCGGCAAAATTCTTTTACGTAATTCTTCCAGTTGGCGATAGTATTCTGAAGCTATTTCCGTATTGATTTGCTTGGCGTTTTCTGCGGCATTCGGTTCATAGGTAATGAAGAAGTCTATGTTGCCTCTGTTGAGCTGGGCAGCGATTTTCTGCCTAACTTGTATTTCCTTGTCTTTTGGAAGAAGCGAGGTCTTTATACTGATGTCCGCCGTCTTTCCGTTCAGCGAGCGTATTTCTACTGTTATTTTTCCTGATTCGAGGTTTGTTTCGGCTTTGCCGTATCCTGTCATTGATTTAATCATAGTCGAAAATACATTTTATTGTCAGTTATCGCGCAAAAATACGGTTTTTTATTTATATTTGCGAATTATTGACAATTATCTATTTATTATATAACGGTGTATGGAAGAACTTAATAAAGAAACTACCGAAACCAGAAATCTCAATTTCCTTGAGGAGATTATTGAGTCGGACCTTGCTTCCGGCAAATGTAAAAGTGTAATGACGAGGTTCCCTCCTGAACCCAACGGATATCTCCATATAGGACACGCAAAAAGTATTTGTCTCAATTTCGGACTCGCCAAGAAGTACGGTGGAAAGACAAACCTCCGTTTTGATGATACAAACCCTGTTAAAGAGGATACCGAATATGTAGATTCCATTAAGGAGGACATCAAGTGGCTCGGGTTTGATTGGGAAAATGAAAGATATGCCTCTGACTATTTCGACCAACTTTATCAGTGGGCAGAAGAGCTGATCCAGAAGGGTTTGGCATATGTAGATGATCAGACTCAGGAAGAGATTCGCAAGGGAAGGGGTACTGTTCAGACACCAGGAGTAGAGAGCCCTTACCGCAATCGCAGCGTAGAGGAGAACCTTAGGTTGTTCCGTGAAATGAGGGATGGAAAATATGCTGACGGCGAGAAAGTCCTTCGTGCCAAGATAGATATGGCTCATCCTAATATGCTTTTCCGTGATCCGCTTTTGTATCGTATCATTCATACTGAGCATCACCGTACAGGCAACAAATGGTGCATCTATCCGATGTATGATTATGCTCACGGCCAGTCAGATTCCATTGAGAATATTACTCATTCGATATGTACTCTCGAGTTCGATGTTCACAGACCGCTTTATGACTGGTTTATTGAGAAACTTGGTATATTCCCGTCTCATCAGTATGAATTTGCCCGCCTGAATCTTACTTATACTGTTATGAGTAAGAGAAAATTGCTTGAACTGGTAAGGAATAATTTTGTGAATGGCTGGGATGATCCTCGAATGCCTACTATCTGCGGTATCAGACGCAGGGGTTACACTCCGGAGTCCATCAGGATGTTTGCAGAGAAAGTCGGTGTCGCAAAGAGAGAACAGTTGATTGATCTCCAGCTTATGGAGTGGTGCGTACGTCAGGACCTGAATGCGAGATCGAACAGGTATATGGTAGTACAGGACCCTGTCAAGGTGACCATCACCAACTGGGAACCTGGCAAGGTGGAGTGGTTTGACGCTCCTTTGAATCCTGCTGATCCTGAGGGACCAAGCCGTAAAGTACCTTTCACAGGTGAAGTATATATCGAAAGGAACGACTTTATGGAAGAACCTCCTAAGAAGTATTTTCGTCTCAAGCCAGGCGGTGAGGTGCGTCTCAAATATACGTATATTGTGAAATGCGAAGAGGTTGTGAAGGATGCTGATGGAAATATCGTTGAGATTAAATGTACATACGATCCTACAACAAAACCTGGTGCAGGTGAGTGGAGAAGTGTGAAAGGTACTATTCACTGGGTATCTATTGAGCACGCAAAGGAGATTGAGCTTCGTCTCTACGACAAGTTGTTTACAGAGCCTGAGATGGGTAGCATACCTGAGGGACAGGATTACAAGTCTTATCTCAATCCTGATTCGCTTATCATCGGAAAAGGCTATGCAGAGCCTGCACTTCTTGAGGATAATTCCGGTATAGCCGTTCAGTTCGAAAGAGTTGGCTACTTCTTCAAGGATCCGGATTCTACATCAGAGCATTTTGTATTCAACAAGACAACAGCTCTTAAAGATAGCTTCAAGTTCTGATACACATTGATGTTCAGACAATAACACAATTAATCAAACGCCCTCAAAAGTCCTAAACTTTTGAGGGCGTTTGATTATATCCAGACTTTCGGTGCCGTTATAATTTGTATGATTTTACAAATCAGGCAATTCTCTTTCCCGGATTATTTTGTTGCAATGAGCGCCGCAATTGATGCCATATCGCATTTCTCGGAAGAATAAGCCTGAGGGAAAGCAATGCTGCAGCCATCATTAAGCAATATCTGTCCGGATTGTACTGCCATTTCATCAAGCAGCTTGACACTTGCTGCGGCCCAGGTATATGAACCGAAGGCAACGAATTTCTTTCCTTTCACGCATCTTGCAGCAATCGCATCCATAAAACTTTTAGCCGGTGGAAATATTCCGGCATTATAAGTTGGGGAGCCTACGGCTACAGTGTCATATTTGAACAAGTCTCTGATTGCACCCGACTGTCCGAGGTCGTTCTTGTCAGAGTCTCCGAGACAGAGATCGTGCAGACCATATGGTATGCCAAGCTTTTCGAGTTCTGCCGCCAAAGCTTTAGCTGCCTTTGCAGTATTGCCATACATAGAACTGTAAGCAATGCAAACTCCTTTTTCTGACTGGTATTTGCTCAACTTGTCGTATAGCGCCACGACTTGAGGAATCTGTGAAGTCCATACAGGACCGTGAGTACTGCATATTCTCTTTATATCCAGGCCGGCGCATTTTTTCAATGCAGCCTGTACAGGCGCTCCGTATTTTCCGACTATGTTGGAGTAATAACGTATCATTTCGTCGCGGAATTCACTGAAACAGCCGTCTTCAGAAACCTCGGCACCAGCCATATGTCCTTCCTCGTAAATGTCACCGGTACATTCTACTGCCCCGAAAGTGCCGAAAGCGTCTCCTGAGAAAAGCGTATTCTCTTCTCCAAGCCAAGTTACCATTGTTTCCGGCCAGTGTACCATTGGAATCATCACGAATGTGAAAGAACAGGAACCCAAGCTCAATGTATCTCCTTCTTTGACGGCGATTATGTCAGAGGATGGAATCCCGTGATAACCCTCAAGCATCGGTACAGCTTTTACGCTGGCAATTATTTTCAGTTCGGGATAAATGTTTCTGATTTCAGCTACAAGTGATGAATGGTCAGGTTCCATATGGTTGACAATCAAGTAGTCCAAAGTTCTTCCGCCTAAAGCTTCCTTGATGTTTTCCAGATATTCTTCCTTGAAATTGCAGTCTACTGTATCTATCAATGCAGTCTTTTCGTCAGCAACTATGTAAGAGTTGTATGTGACGCCGTAAGGAAGAGGCCAAAGCCCTTCGAATTTTTTCTTCTCGAAGTCGGTTACTCCGACATAACTTATTCTGTCTGAAATCTTTATCATAATTATATTATATTTTATTTTCAATTTTAAAAAGTCCTGTAGCAGTGTGGTGACTATTCAGGTTACTTTTTTACCGGCAGGACTACGACATTTTCGGAAGTCAGTCTGATCTTGAGCCACTCCGTCAGCTTCAGCTGTTCTTCGGCTGTAAGTGGGTTGGCACATTCCGGTACCACTAACACACAATTCATAGCTTCAGTGCTGTCTTTCTGTGCGTACGCGCCTCTGGTGATGTATACGTTGCTTATCTGAGGGTATGAGAGTGAAATCTCTTTCTGAATCTGGGTATATTGAATCTCTTCAGCTTTGACAGATTTGAGCTGCTGCTTCAACTTCTGGATTTCGTGATCCCTTTTCTTGATTTCATAGTCTGTTCTTTCATAGATGCTTCTGACTATTTCTGCGTCATTTGCATCTTCTACGGTAGCGTGTTCACTGATTATCAGCTGGTCTTCGCTGATGCCGTGTTCGTTTGCGCTGGCTATCAGATTGTTTTTTATAGCCTGACTCAGAGGCTCTCCTGTGAAGAAGACTTCTATTTTCGAACCGTCTTTATGAGAAATTTTATAATCATAAAGTATGCACTTGTCTGCAGATCTGTTGGCCTCGATGAAAGAGATGGCCCTATCCTCGAAGTTGTTTTGCTTTACAAGAAGTACTGCAGACCAAATGCTCGGTATTATGAAGATAACTATGAGCAAGGTGGATATTGTCTTTGCCTTTTTGTTCGGCTTGCCGTCTCCGAGTTGGATAGTCGAGAACTTCAAGTACTTGACCATCAGGTATGTTGCGAGTGTGATGAAAAGGCAGTTGATGATGAACAAATATATGGCACCTATAAAATAGGTGAAGTTACCGCTTGCCAGTCCGAATCCGGCTGTACACATAGGAGGCATCAAAGCAGTGGCAATAGCCACACCTGAGAATACTGTTCCTTTTTCTTTGCGGCATTGTTCGAAAATACCGGCTAATCCACCGAATAGGGCTATGAGCACGTCATAGATTGTAGGGTTTGTCCTGGCAAGCAGCTCAGTAGGGTTCGTCAGGTTGAGAGGAGTGATGAGAAAGTATATGAATGATGCCACAAGGCTGATGAGCATCATCACCAGAAGATTCTTTCCTGCGGATTTCAGCAACTCGAAGTCGTTGATGCCGAGTCCGAGACCGAGACCGAATATAGGACCCATCAGAGGCGAGATAAGCATTGCACCGATGATTACGGGAATCGAATTGACATTCAGACCTACTGATGCGACTATTATTGCAAATGCGAGAATCCAGGCATTTGGTCCTCTGAAAAAGATGTTGCTGCGGATTGATCTTTCCGCTGCATCTGTGTCAATGTGGTCCGAAATATTGAAAACGGACTGCACGGTTTGAATAAAATTACTTAAAAAAGCCATTTTGTCATATTTTGAGCCACAAATGTAGCAAAAAAATGCGGTATTATTCATAACTTAGCAACTTCCTTGTTGCGGCATTATGCATAAAAATGTCCGTAAAAGGGCAACAGACCACTATATAAGGTATATATAACTACATAATTGTTATGGAAAAATTCATCTTGGCTCTTGATCAGGGTACGAGCAGTTCAAGAGCAATAGTCTTTGATTCAAAAGGGACACCTGTTTCCGTTTCCCAAAAGGAGTTTACCCAATATTTCCCAAAACCAGGATGGGTGGAGCATAATCCGATGGAAATATGGTCTTCTCAGGCATCGGTGATTGCCGAATCCATAAGCGCAATCGGTATTAACGGGAAAAATATAGCTGCCATAGGAATAACCAATCAGCGTGAGACCACCATCGTATGGGATGCAGAGACTGGTGTTCCGGTGTACAATGCAATCGTATGGCAGGACAGACGAACTTCCGAATATTGTGATTCTCTTAAGGATAATGGTCTTACAGATTTCATCAGGAGAAAGACGGGACTTATAATAGATGCCTATTTCAGTGCTACGAAAATCAGATGGATTCTGGAGAATGTTCCAGGAGCACGTGAGCGGGCAGAGGAAGGTAAATTGCGCTTCGGCACTGTAGACACCTGGCTTGTATGGCAGCTTACACGAGGTTCTGTGTATGTGACAGATGTGAGCAACGCTTCAAGGACGATGCTGCTGAACATACATACTCTTGAGTGGGACAAGGAATTACTTGAACTGTTTGGAATTCCGGAGACTATGATGCCAGCCGTGAAGTCTTCAAGTGAGGTTTACGGGCATACGAAGACTACTCTGTTCGCTCACGAGGTTCCGGTTGCAGGTATTGCAGGTGACCAGCAGGCGGCTCTTTTCGGACAGATGTGTACAGAACCTGGTTCTGTCAAAAATACTTATGGTACGGGATGTTTCCTTCTTATGAACAGCGGAAGCAAGCCGATTATGTCATCCAACAACCTTCTTACTACGGTAGCCTGGAAAATAGGGGATACTGTCAACTATGCATTGGAAGGGAGCATATTCGTTGCAGGTTCTGTGGTTCAGTGGCTGAGGGATGGTCTTGGTGTCATCGGTTCGTCTTCTGATGTGGAAGCCCTTGCAACGTCTGTATCTGATAATGGTGGCGTTTATTTCGTTCCGGCTCTCACAGGTCTTGGTGCACCATATTGGGACCAGTATGCCAAAGGTACTATTTGCGGTATTACAAGGGGTACGACGGCTGCTCATATAGCGCGTGCAGCTCTTGAAGGAATTGCATTCCAAACAATGGATATTGTTGGGGCAATGAAGAGAGATGCGGGCATAGAGTTGAAGGAACTCAAAGTTGACGGAGGCGCGTCACGCAACAATTTCCTTATGCAGTTCCAGTCCGATATTCTTGATACGGCAGTCATCAGGCCGAAAGTTACGGAAACCACCGCCTTGGGGGCGGCATATCTTGCCGGTCTGGCGGTAGGCTATTGGGAAAGCCTTGACGAGGTCAAGAAACAATGGCAGGTGGAGCGGAAATTCGAGCCTGTTGTATCTTCATCTGAAAGGGATGAGCTTCGAAGAGGTTGGGACGATGCGGTAGGTAGGACACTGACAAATAAATGTTGAGCCTTCCAGTCGTTGCTTCATACTATTTAGTGTTCGTGATTTCTTGTTCGTGTCTTTGATTTTGTGTCAGTGGGTTCGTGTCCTTGATCTTGTATCCTTGGATTCGTGTCCTATGTCAACGAACAGAAT
>Tibetan_p1__coassemble_393_pt1 | contig 23599 bp, 20 predicted proteins | sample Tibetan_p1__metabat2_high_PE_033 | metagenome-assembled genome bin Tibetan_p1
GCCCCATACGCGCCATTATCTTCTGAAAATGCTTGTTGGTAAATTCAGAGAAATGATTCCTCAGAATTTTTTCTGCATTCTCGACATCCGGAGTCTTCTTAAGAAGGCGAATCTGAAGCAATAGACACTCCTTCAAATCCCTTGCACCTACTCCCGGCGGATCAAACTCCTGTATGACTTTCAACATTTCAAGAACTTCGTGCTCTGAAGTCTCTATATTTGCTCTGAACAACAAGTCATCGACAATGCTCTCTATACTTCTCCTGAGATAGCCGTCGTCATCCAGACTTCCTATTATGAAAGACGCTACAGCATACTGATGTTCGGTAAGATTCCTGTAGCCCAACTGCTCCTGCAGACTTTGGGTAAAACTCTCCTTTACAGAAAATGTGGAATATTGTGGACGTTCTTCCTTTGAGTTGTAATTGTCCGACCGCAATCTGTAACTTGGAATCGAATCATCTTCCTTATAATCAGATAATGACACCTCTCTTGGTGCAGAATCCTCTTCAGATTCGTTGTTGTTTGGAAGGTCCTCATCCAGAACCGGATTCTCTTCAAGTTCCTTTCTTATCCTCTGCTCAAGTTCCTGGATAGGGAGTTCTATTAGTTTTATGGTCTGTATCTGAAGCGGCGATAGTTTCTGCGTCTGCTTCAGCTCTAATCCTTGCTTCAACATAAGACATTCATTTCAACAGAGTTTCACTCTTGGGCTTCAGCACTTTCACTGTATCTACATAGAAAGCGTTGTCCTTATCAACTACAGGAAAAGATATGCTTTCCTTGACTACAAATGCACTTGGAAAATCGCCCTTGATACGTTCAAGCAGTGCCCTGGCCTCTGACTTTGTCCGGAAATCTCCTACAGTAACCTTGAAATAAGGGTTGGCATAAGTCCTGTATGCAGGAACATCGTGATATATGCCTACGAACTTTTCAAGAGTTTCCTCTGACTCGGTTCTCGCAGTCCTGTGATTATCAAAGAATATCCTTACTCTGTATCCAAGCATTTCCCTGGACTTATTGGACATCCTGTATGCTGACATAGATGCAGCAACCTTGGAAGACTGATTGATGTTGACATCTGCCTTCCCACCTCCGGCTCTGGAGGGCATCAGTTGTATTATATCTTTGCCAAGCAAAGTAGTATCAACAGTCTCGGCATAACGGTATACCAATGAATCCACAAGTTCATATCCCTCGGGAACATCTATCTCCTGAGCACTGGCTTCCATATACAAGCCTGACGACAGGAGGAATACAAATAATGCAAATAAAATCTTTCTCATCGTCTGATCATTCCTAAAAATCTGTTCAAAGGCACGCCTTTTCTGTTGACAACGAAGGCTGCCTTACGCTTCTGTTTTGCCTTACCGTGAATATCTACGGTACATTTGTTCAATATATCCGGAGTGGCGACAATCCGGAGAACATCTACAGCTGTAACATTACGGTCAAGCTGCATCTGAGCTCTGACGCTCATCCTACCGGAATATCCGGATGACACGGTCACAGGTTCTGCTACTACAGTTCCTATTGTCTTTCCTTCAAAGTATATCACTCCGCGGAGATCACTGAATACAATCTCATTCGAAGGGTTCTCCACCCAAGCACAAGCAGTTACCGACATAGCACGGAATCCCATTGGAGATACCGATTCAAGACGAAGTTCGGAAACACTCAATTTGCCAAGAGAGGCACATCCTCCCATAATAACACTGAGCATTAGGGCTATCACTGTCAGCAATATGTGTTTGGTATGCTGTGTATACATCATTTCCATATACAATTAAACGAAGTTTATGGCAAAGGTAAAGATATTCGTTGAAAAATCCTATCTTTGCCATTTGTTGCATTGTCATATATTTATGGGACTTGTGCAATATTTTTCAAAACAAGAACAAAACATTGAGATATAGATTATGATAAACATAAGACCAGTCATCGACCCTTCCAAACCTAAAGTTTATATTGAAACATACGGCTGCCAGATGAATGTAAACGACAGCGAAGTGATTCTGTCCATCTTGCAGGACGCAGGATATGTACTTACAGAGGAAATGGAAAACGCTGATGTAATCCTTGCGAATACGTGCTCCATCAGAGATAATGCGGAGCAGAGAATCTGGGGAAGGATTGCACAGTTCAAACTCTGTCGGAAAAACAATCCGAACCTTGTAATTGGAATCGTAGGATGTATGGCTGAACGCCTTAAAGACAAACTGCTCGAAGGCGGTGATGTCAATCTGGTTGCCGGACCTGACTCATATAGGAGTCTTCCGGGACTGCTCGCTGCTGTAAGGGCAGACAAGCCTCAGATCAATGTTCTGCTTTCACACGAAGAAACCTATGCGGACATTTCTCCAGTAAGGCTCGACAAAAACGGAATATCAGGATTTATCTCAATTATGAGAGGCTGCAACAATGTATGTTCTTACTGCGTGGTACCATACACTCGTGGCGGGGAAAGGAGCCGTGACCCTAAATCCATACTCAGAGAAGCAAGGGAGCTGTTTGAAAACGGATACAAGGAAGTGACATTGCTCGGACAGAATGTGGATTCATATCACTGGAAAGATCCGGAAACAGCAGACAACAATGTCACATTCGCCCAACTTCTTGAAATGGTTGCAAAGATTGACCCGTCGCTAAGAGTCCGTTTTTCCACTTCGCATCCGAAAGACATTAGTGACGAAGTCATCTATACAATGGCTATGTACAACAACATCTGCAAACATATACATCTTCCGGTCCAGTCCGGCAGCAGCGTTATGCTCGAGAAGATGCGCAGGAAATATGACAGAGAATGGTATCTTGAAAGGGTTGCAAAGATTCGTTCCGTAATCCCTGGATGCGGAATCACTACTGATGTGATTGCCGGGTTCTGCGGAGAAACCCTCCAGGATCATAATGACACCTTGTCACTTATGGAACAGGTCGTATTTGACTCTGCTTTTATGTTCGCATATTCGGAAAGACCTGGAACACTTGCATCCAGAAAATACGAAGATGATATTCCTTATGAAGAAAAAACCAGAAGACTTAACGAAATAATCGAGCTTCAGGGCCGTATGAGCCTCAAGAGCAACGAGGCTGAAATAGGCAAAGAGTTTGAAGTCCTTGTCGAAGGTCCTTCAAAGAAGAATCCTGACGAGTTGTGCGGCAGGGCTTCCAACAACAAGATGTGCGTATTCCCAAATCGCGGAGAAAAGCCTGGCGACTATGCCCACGTAAAAGTGGAATCCGTAACATCCGCAACTTTACTTTGTAGCAATTTAGGTTAAATGTTGACATTTCTTTCAACTTTCGCGAGTATCCTTTTTTTCCTACTCATCGCAGGAGCTGTCCTCGTAATCCTGAACGATAATCAGGATTCAGGGCGAAAAATTGCCTGGATTCTGATTATCGCTATCCTTCCAGCTGTCGGCCTGATTCTTTATCTTGTTTTCGGAATGAATTTCCGCAAACCAGGATTTTTCCAGATACGAAACAAGGTGTTCCTGGAAACTTTTGCAGAGAAGGCAGATGAGGAAACCAAGTCGAGACTTTTCGACCACGACAGGGAGCACGAAATCAGGCCTGCATACAGAAGTTTAAGCCGACTGCTAAGCAGCGACAGCGGACTGACTGTAACAGACAACAACGAGATTGAAATAATAACTTCCGGACAGAGGAAGTTCGATGCTTTGACCAAAGACATTCTCGAAGCAAAACACCACATCCATTTCGAATATTTCTATTTTCTAAAGGATGACGGAAGCAGGAAAATCAAGGAACTTCTTATGCAGAAGGCACGCGAAGGGGTGAAAGTCAGATTCATACACGAGAACATAGCGAACATAACCATCTGGCACAGCTATTATGATGAAATGAAGGAAGCCGGAGTAGAGGTAGTGAAATTCACAGATCCCAATAGCTTCATCCTTTCAAAGTTCAATTACAGAGATCACCGGAAAATTGTAGTGATAGACGGCAAAATCGGATATACCGGAGGTATGAATATCGGTGACGACTATTTCTTCAGATGGAGAGATACTCATATGCGTATCACAGGCAACTCCGTAGCTACATTACAATATTCATTTCTAAACTCATTCATATCATCAGGCGGACACATTGACGGTGACTTCCACGAATTTTTCCCGCAACAGAATGGAGAGCGCAACGACACTCTGGTACAGATTATACCTGACGAGCCGGACAGGCAATGGCCTATGTTACATATGGGAGCTGTCTGGACAGCCCAGCACGCTACAAGATACCTTTATGTACAGACACCGTATTTCGTGCCGCCTGAACCTCTTTCGCTTGCACTTAAATCCGCAGCTCTGAAAGGATGCGATGTCAGGGTTATGATTCCGGCAAAAGCGGACCTGTTCTTTATGGATCCGGCCAATAAATCATACTATCAGGAATGTCTGGAAGCCGGCATAAGAGTGTTTGAAAAAGGAGGTAACTTCATACACTCCAAAACTTTGATTGCTGATGACTATCTCTCGATTATAGGCTCTGCCAATATGGATTACAGAAGTATGGAGTTGAATTACGAAATCAACGCCTATATATATAGCGAGGCAATCACACTCAAAAACAAGCAAATCTTCCTTGAAGACCTGAAAGAGTGCAGGGAAATCACACTTGAAGAATGGAAAAAGCGCCCTCTTTATCAAAAGGCGCTTCAAGCTGTTATGAGATTATTCGCTCCTCTGCTTTAAGAGGAGGCGAAATGTCTAAATCTAAATGGCATCGAAAAGTATGTCAAGAGCCGAATAGGCCTTGAGAGTATCTATACGGGAATTGTATTCCATACGAATGCGCTCAAATGCTGGTTTGTTCTCAGACTTGAGAGGCTCTGCCGGAGGTGAGTCCATCTTGAGAGGATTGATTGGCGAGCCATTCTTCCATACACGAAAATCGAGATGAGGACCTGTGGAGCGACCTGTAGAGCCTACATATCCAATCACTTCCCCCTGACGAACGCGCTGCCCGACCTTGAGACCTGAAGCGAATCCCGACAAATGAAGATAGGCTGTCGAATATACCGAATTATGCTTTATCCTTACAGTATTGCCACCGGCACCCTCGTATTTACGGCTTGTAACCACTCCATCACCGATTGACATAACCGGAGTACCCTTCGGGGCTGCATAATCAACTCCCGTATGCGGTTGGACACGGCGGGTTACAGGATGACGTCTTGCATAGGAAAATCCCGAACTTATTCTGGAATATTTCAACGGGGCCTTAAGGAAGGCTTTTCTCATACTCTCACCCTTGTCGTTCCACCATATATTTCCACCGTCTCCCTGATTGTACATAATCATAGGAAAATCCTGACCGGAATGCGAAAAGACAGCATATCTGACCGTATCGACTGCCATCACTTCGTCTTCACATACCTTTTCATCATAGAATACCCTGAAACGATCCCCCTTCTGAAGCCCGAAGAAATCCACTGTCCAAGCATATATATCAGACAGTGAAAGTATCAAAAGCGGCGAAACTCCTGCTGCAAGCATATCATTCCATAGAGAACTGTTGATAGTTACATCGGCATAACGGCTCCTGACTTCAACTGGTTTGGAAGACTTCCAGGTCTTGTATGGCTGGGTACAGGAGAAAATGATGCTGTTAACTTTATCCTGTTCATATACAATAAACTGCGGCGTGGACTTCCCTGCCGCATAATATGTCCTGTATGTATTTCCTACTCGAAGGGTTCTGACATCGAAGACACTGTCACAGGCCTGTGTAAGGTCGTATGCCTGTGCTGCATTCAAACCTGCACCGATAAGAATATTGGAAAAAAACTGTCCACTACGTACTTTTGATTCAACACATCGGAGAGAATCAAGAGTTGGGATACTTTCTGTCTGGACTTCCTGCACTATTTCCGCCTGCAAATCTTCCTGCTGCTGTTCACGTCCTTGATGCGCGCACGAAGCAACCGAAAGTGCCGCAGAAATAATCATAGGATATATATATTTCATCTTCATAATCATAAGAACATAACATAATAAAATAAGGCGTGACGTAACACACGGCAAATTTAATGATTTATAACAAGACTATTATACAAAAAGTATGTTTCTGAACAAATTATCTTTGTGATGTCTGCAACTGCCATAATATCTCTTGCATAATATCTCCCGAGCCTTGTAGAATAGTAATTTTGTATCATTGGCAACAACTTATATCTTTGTATTATAAGAAGGGAAAGTGACGACAGTATACACAAGTTGCGCGGAAGCCTGGCCCAACACCTTCACATTCAGTTCTCCCGCAGAAGCGGAATGGATAGGCTGGTCTGCTGCAGCTCAGAAAGTTGACGGATACCTCAGATGGGCATTCAACAGTTGGCCCGAAAGCCCTTTGTCGGACAGCAGATTCACTATGTGGGCAGCTGGTGACACTTATCTGATATATCCTGATGCTGTTTCATCAATCAGGTTTGAAAGACTGAAAGCGGGAATAACAGCATACAGGAAAATCAACGTACTCAGACGCGAGTTCATCTCGGAAGGTAACAAAAGGAAACTTGCCAAACTGGAAAAAGCACTTGAAACATTCACTGTTCCGGACAAAGAGACAGTAGTAAAAATCGTCACAGGCGAAAAAGATGACTATGCTGCTGACGCAGTCAACAAGGCACGGTCCATATTGGACAAACTATAATTGCATACCCATCAGACATTTGCATCTGGTGGGTATTTTTATTATATTCGAAACAATTATATCTGATTTGATGCTAATTTTAAATCCATCTTTGTTCTTTTGTACGGAATTGTTACTTTTGTAAGATATAAATCATAGAAACTAATAATCTCATTATGGGAAAAATTATCGAATGTGTCCCTAATTTCAGCGAGGGACGTAACTTGGAAATCATCAATGCAATCGTTGCTGCCATTGAAAAAGGCGGTGCTGAAGCAAAATGCGAAACTCCAGGAGTCAAGGTCCTCAATGTTGACCCGGGTGAGGCTACAAATAGAACTGTAGTGACTTTCATCGGTTCTCCTGAAGCTGTTGCAGAGGCTGCCTTTGCCGGTGTAAAGCGTGCCGGTGAACTTATCGATATGAGACAGCACCACGGTGCACACCCACGTTCAGGAGCGACTGATGTCCTTCCTTTCATTCCTGTGGCAGAAGCTACTCTTGAAGAATGCGCTGCAATAGCAAGAAAGACTGCCGAGAGAATTTTCAATGAGCTCGAAATCCCTTGCTACTGCTACGAAGCGGCAGCATTCAAGCCGGAAAGGAAAAATCTCGCTGTATGCCGGGCTGGTGAATACGAAGCCCTGCCTGAGAAAATGGGAGATTCGAACAAAATGCCTGATTTCGGACCAGGACAATATACAGAAAAAGCTGCGGTCTGCGGTGCTACCAATGTCGGAGCAAGAGATTTCCTTATCGCAGTAAACTTCAACCTCAACACAACTTCTACCCGCAGAGCGAATGCAATCGCATTCGATGTCAGAGAGAAGGGACGTCCTAAGAGAGAGGGAAACCCTATAACCGGCAAAATAGTAAAAGACGAGAACGGAAAGACGGTAATGATTCCGGGCACGTTGAAAGGATGTAAGGCAATCGGCTGGTTCATAGACGAATATGGCATTGCACAAGTATCTATGAATATCACTGACATCAAAGCTACACCGCTTCATAAGGCATTCGAAGAAGTTTGTCGTGCTGCCCAGGCAAGGGGTCTGAGGGTGACAGGAACAGAGATTGTAGGACTTGTCCCTAAAAGCACACTTATAGATGCCGGCAAATATTTCCTTGAAAAGCAACAACGTTCCACCGGCATATCGGAAGAAGAAATTCTCAAGATTGCAGTCAAATCAATGGGATTGGATGACTTGAAGCCTTTCAATCCAAAAGAAAAAGTTATAGAATACCTGATGGTAGACGAGGCAGAGGCTGCAAAGAACGAGAAACTTGTCAGAATGACTTGCAAAGGTTTCGCATACGAGACAGCTTCAGAATCACCGGCACCGGGCGGTGGATCCGTTTCTGCATATATGGGTGCTCTCGGTGCTGCCTTAGGCACTATGGTAGCCAACCTTTCTTCGCACAAGCCGGGATGGGATGACAGATGGAAAGAGTTCTCCGATTTTGCAGAACAGGGACAGACTCTTTTATCCAGACTGATTGCCCTTGTTGACGAAGATACAGAAGCATTCAACAGAATTATGGCTGCACTCGGTATGCCGAAAGGCTCGGAGGAAGAGAAACAGGCAAGGGCTGAGGCTCTTGAGGCTGCAACCCTTTATGCCGCAGAAGTTCCTCTCAAGACTATGAAAGCCGCTTTCGAAGTGTTCCCTCTCGTGAGAGCTATGGCTCTGGAAGGAAACCCTAATTCAATTTCTGATGCCGGCGTAGGCGCTCTTGCAGCACGCGCTGCAGTACTTGGTGCAGGTCTGAACGTAAGAATCAATGCAGGAGGACTCAACGACAAGGCAAAAGCAGAAGCTCTATGCTTGGAAGCTACGGAAATAGCCGAAGAAGCCAAGGCACAAGAAGAAGAAATAATGAAGATAATTGACGGTAAATTATCCTAAACAATCGGTTATGAACAATTTTCAAAAAGAAATAGCAGAAGGAATACCATCAGTGCTTCCTGCTCCGAAACCATACGATACAAAGATTAATCACGCGCCCAAACGCAAGGATATACTGAGTGCCGAGGAGAAGGTTCTCGCAATCAAAAATGCACTAAGATACTTTCCTGAAGAGCATCACAAAGTACTGGCAAAGGAATTTGCACAGGAACTGAAAGAATACGGACGCATCTATATGTACAGGTTTCGTCCTGATTATGAAATGTTTGCACGCCCGATTGAAGAATATCCTGCAAAAAGCAGACAAGCTGCAGCTATAATGGGTATGATTCAAAACAACCTCGACCCAAGGGTAGCACAGCATCCGCACGAACTCATAACATACGGAGGCAATGGCGCAGTCTTCCAGAACTGGGCGCAGTATCGCCTTGCAATGCAGTATCTGTCGGAAATGACCGATGAGCAGACTCTTGTAATGTACTCAGGTCATCCGCTCGGACTGTTTCCAAGCCACAAGGACGCACCAAGGGTAATCGTTACAAACGGAATGGTGATTCCAAACTACTCGAAACAAGACGACTGGGAGAGGTTCAATGCCCTCGGAGTGTCACAATACGGTCAGATGACCGCTGGTTCATATATGTACATTGGTCCTCAGGGAATCGTTCACGGAACAACCATCACCGTAATGAACGCAGCACGCAAGCAGCTGGCAGCCAAAGGAATAGAAGGAACACGCGGAAATATGGCAGGTATGCTTTTCGTGACAGCCGGTCTCGGTGGAATGTCAGGAGCACAGCCTAAGGCAGGAGTAATCTCCGGAGTGGTCAGCGTGATTGCGGAAATCAACCCTCTCGCAGCTCGCAAAAGATATGAACAGGGGTGGGTCGACGAAATCCACGAAAACCTCGATGAGCTGATTGTACGCATCAGAAAAGCTTGCTCGGAAAAAGAAACAATCTCCCTCGCATATCAGGGCAATGTTGTCGACTTGTGGGAAAGACTTGCTGACGAAGGTATAAATGTAGACCTCGGTTCAGATCAGACTTCTTTGCACAATCCTTGGGCAGGCGGTTATTATCCTGTAGGTTACAGCTATGAAGAGTCCAAAGTGATGATGGCTGAAGAACCGGAAAGATTCAAGGAATGCGTAAAAGCCTCGCTCCGCAGACACGCGGCCGCTATCAACCGTCTTGCCGACAAAGGAATGTATTTCTTCGACTATGGCAACGCCTTCCTTCTTGAAGCATCAAGAGCAGGTGCTGATATAATGACAGCTGACGGAAAATTCCGCTACCCATCTTATGTTCAGGATATAATGGGACCTTTGTTCTTCGACTATGGTTTCGGTCCGTTCAGATGGGTATGTATGTCACAGAATCCTGAAGATTTGGCCAAATCCGATGCCATTGCAGCCACTGTCCTCAAAGAAATAGTAGCTGAAGCACCTGAAGAAATCCGCGGTCAGATGAACGACAATATCCACTGGATTGAAGAAGCCGGCAAAAATCATCTCGTTGTAGGCTCACAGGCCCGTATACTGTATGCAGACTGCGAGGGGCGTACAAAGATTGCACTCGCATTCAACGAGGCCATCCGCAAAGGTGAAATCACTGCACCTATTGTACTCGGTCGAGACCACCACGATGTATCCGGAACAGACTCTCCATTCAGGGAGACTTCCAACATCTATGACGGTTCTTGCTTTACAGCTGATATGGCAGTACAAAATGTAATAGGCGACGGATTCCGTGGAGCTACCTGGGTTTCCATCCACAATGGCGGAGGAGTCGGCTGGGGAGAAGTGATTAACGGCGGATTCGGAATGGTCATTGACGGTAGTGAAGATGCTGACAGACATATCCGTGAGATGCTGCTATGGGATGTCAACAATGGAATTGCAAGGCGCAGCTGGGCACGCAACGAAGGAGCTGTCAGCGCAATCAGAAGAGAGATGGAACGCACAAAGGGGCTTAAAGTAACATTGCCAAACATTGCCGACGAGACAGTCATCAGGGAAGCTCTTCTATAATAATAACAACAACATATCACATAATAGTATATCATATTGACTTAAAGAATTATGGATAAGCACATCATATCTCACGAGACTCTTACAATTGCTCGTGTAAAGGAAATCATAGACAAGCACCTAATGCTGGAAATAGGCAAGGAGGCACAGGAAGCTATAATCAAATGCCGCAAGTTCCTTGACGAAAAGATGAAAGATATAGGAAGACCTGTATACGGAGTAACTACAGGCTTCGGCTCACTTTGCAACATCACGATTCCAGAAGAGGATTTGTCAACACTTCAGCATAATCTCGTGATGTCACACGCTTGCGGTACTGGTGAAGAAGTACGTCCGGAGATTGTAAAACTAATGCTCCTGCTAAAGATACAGTCTCTGTCATACGGTTATTCCGGAGCACAATTAGTTACCGTACAGAGACTTGCAGATATGTTCAACAACGATGTCCTGCCGGTGGTTTATCAGCAAGGCTCACTCGGTGCATCAGGAGACCTCGCACCTTTGGCTCATATGTGCCTGCCGCTGATAGGTATGGGCGAAGTACATTATAAGGGACAGAAGAGAAACGCTGCCGAACTTTGGAAAGAACTCGGTTGGGAACCTGTCAGACTTCAATCAAAAGAAGGACTTGCCTTGCTCAATGGAACCCAATTTATGGGAGCGCACGCAGTATGGTCTGTAATAAACGCAGAAAGATTGTCTGAGTGGTCAGACAAGATTGCAGCTATTTCCCTCGAAGCATACGACGGCCGTCCGGAGCCATTCCTTCCGCAAGTACATCAGGCACGTCCTCATCAGGGACAGATTGATACTGCAAAGACCATTTTAGAGCTGCTCGAAGGTAGCGAAATCATAGCCAGACCAAAGAAACACGTTCAGGATCCGTACTCATTCAGGTGCATTCCTCAAGTACACGGTGCTGTCAAAGACACATTGAGATATGTAAAATCAGTAATTGAAACTGAAATCAACAGCGCAACAGACAACCCTACCGTATTCCCTGACGAGGATTTGATTATCTCTGCCGGAAACTTCCACGGGGAACCGATTGCAATCCCTATGGATATGCTCGCAATCGCTATGTCTGAGCTTTCAAATATTTCAGAAAGAAGAATTTACAAGCTCATTGCAGGTCAGCGCGAACTACCGAGTTTCCTCATTGCAAAGAGCGGTCTCAACAGCGGTTTTATGATTCCTCAATACACCGCAGCCTCAATTGTCAGCCAGAGCAAAGGTCTCTGCACTCCTGCCAGCGCAGACTCTATCCCTTCATCACAAGGACAGGAAGATCACGTAAGTATGGGTGCAAACGCAGCTACAAAGCTCGTACGTGTCATTGAAAATACAGAAAGAGTACTCGCTATCGAACTTTTCAATGCCGCACAGGCTCTGGATTTCAGACGTCCTTTGCGTTCATCTGACGCCATTGAGACAATTCACGCAGCATACAGAAAGGTGGTGCCGTTCATTACAGATGACACTTATATGCACCCTCACATCGAAAAATCTGTAGAATTCCTCAGATAGAGTATCAGTCAGATAAGTATCGGATTGATAGAGCATCAGATTGATGCAAATGAGAAAATGAGAAAATGGGAAAACAAGCAAATGAAGAAACTTGTTCACAACATAGGTAAATTAGTCGGAATACTTCCTGAAGGAAAACATCTTCTTGCCGGTAATGAAATGGATACGGTAGAGTCCTTGGACAACGCCTTCCTTATCATAAACAATGGCATAATCGAGAGATTCGGCAAAGAAGAGGAAGTCGTTCGCTTGGAAGAGACGTTCGACGAAACAATTGACGCAGAAGGTGGGTATGTTATGCCTACCTTCTGTGATTCACATACTCACGTAGTCTATGCAGGATGCCGGGACGGTGAATTCCGTGACAAAATTGCAGGACTCAGTTATGAGGAAATTGCTGCACGAGGAGGAGGCATTCTCAATTCTGCAGACCTGTTACATTCGACTTCGGAAGACGAATTGTTCGCCCAGTCTATGGAGCGCGTCAATGAAGTCATAGCCAAGGGTACCGGGGCCATCGAAATCAAGAGCGGCTATGGTCTGACTACCGAAGACGAGTTGAAAATGCTCCGGGTCATCAAACGGATTAAAGAAGCCGTCCCTATCATAGTAAAATCTACGTTTTTAGGTGCCCACGCTGTAGGTAGAGCCTATAAAGGAAATCAGGATGGCTATGTATCACTTGTTTGCGAAGAAATGATTCCAGCTGTGGCTGCAGAAGGTCTGGCAGAATATGTTGACGTATTCTGCGATGAAGGATTCTTCACTACTGAAGACACACGCAAAATACTGGAAGCCGGCGCTTTGTACGGATTGAAGCCCAAGATTCACGCCAATGAACTGGCTGTTTCAGGAGGCGTACAGATAGGAGTGGAATATGACGCTCTGTCTGTAGATCATTTGGAACGTACTACTGATGCAGAAATGGAAGTACTCAAAAACAGTCATACAATGCCGACAATGCTCCCTGGAGCATCATTCTTCCTTGGAATGCCATACGGCAGAGCTTTGGACTATATAAAATCAGGCCTGCCGGTTGCACTTGCATCAGACTATAACCCTGGTTCATCACCAAGCGGTGATATGAGGTTTGTGATGGCTCTCGGGTGCATAAGGATGAGACTGACTCCAGAACAGGCATTCAACGCCTGCACTATCAACTCTGCCTACGCTATGGGAGTTGAAGAACAGGTAGGTTCCATTACAGTTGGCAAGAAAGCGTCATTGATTATCACAAAACCGCTTCCTTCGCTCTCTTTCATACCATATGCACACCATACCCCGTTTATAGCCCGAATTTTGCATTGACCTACAGGCTATGGCACAAGAGATTGAAAGAAAATTCTTAGTAACGGGAGAATTCAAGCAATATGCCCGTGAAGCCCTGCGAATTAAGCAGGGCTATCTGAGTTCGAACCCAGGCTGCACTGTCAGAGTGCGAACAAAGGGAGATAAAGGATTCATAACAATCAAAGGGCAAAGCGACCCTTCCGGTCTCAGCAGGTATGAATGGGAAAAGGAAATTACTATAGAGGAAGTTCAGGAACTTTTGAAACTATGCAAGACTATCATAGACAAAACAAGATGGTTGGTTGATGCAGGTGAGCATACATTCGAGGTAGATGAATTCCACGGAGATAATGAGGGATTGCTTTTGGCAGAGGTGGAGTTAAGTTCCGTTGATGAGACGTTCGAAAAACCGGAATGGCTTGGTGAAGAGGTTACCGGAAACTGCCGGTTCTACAATTCATATATCGCACGACATCCCCTCAAATGCAATCACTGACGCGTGTAACCCTGCCTGCCTATACGCCATACATCCAAACATCGCGTAAATTGATTAGTAATATTAAAAAAACAACAATTTAACAGATATGACAAGAAAAATAGCTTTAATTTTGTTCGCATTCATCTGCACCGCAGCTGTTTGTGCAGCGCAGCCGAGAAATATAGGTATACGCGTAGGAGCCACAGGTCTTGATGCAACTTACCAGCATTCAACAAATCCGAGACAGTTTGTGGAAGCTAATATAGGTCTGGATTTCGGATATAATGCAAACGGTAAGGCCGGTATGAAAGCATCTGCAATATACAACTTCATCTGGGCAAGACCGGCTTGGACACAAAAAGGAAGATGGGCATTGTATGCAGGTCCCGGACTTGCACTCGGATATGCCAACGACATTGCGCCATACGACTTTGAAGTAGGAAAAATAGGATGTACGGATAACGGTTTTATGTTCGCCATTGCGGGTCAAGTCGGACTTGAATATCAGTTTTGGTTTCCTCTTGCTCTTGCTATTGACATAAGGCCATATTTCGGTATTCACGTCAGTGGAGGCAAAATAAACGATCCGTACTCCAATGCTATAATCTACCGTGAGAACAAGGTTGGATTCTATGACAACGGTCTCCTCGGATTCGCTCCTACCATCTCTGTAAAATATTCATTCTAAGAGCCACATAAGCACATAACTCTTAGTGATGATATTGATATTTTAGAGGCTGTTTTGGAACCATCAACATTCCAAAACAGCCTCTAAAATATAACTTGACACAGTTCAGCTGACGCCCCAGTTTAGTTTAAACTACCAATCGCTCCTAAAGTTCTACAATCTGCTGAATGGTCAAACCTGTGTCTTCGGCAATATCCTCCAAAGAATACCCACGTTTTTTCAGTTTCAAGGCAATCTCAACCCTCTCTGACTCACGGCCTTCTTCGCGGCCTTCTTTGCGGGCTACATCCTTCAGGTACTCCTCTTCAGCGTATTTATCTCTTTCTGTATACATCTCGTGTTCGTAATTTAAACGTTTATCCTTATCAAACCGAGCAATTTCCGCACTCTCGAACAACTTGATGAATATTTCCTGCTCCAAATCAACAGGTCTGGACTTCAACTTTCCAATGTGACGAAATGCGTAGCACCACTTGTCTAACAAGGAATTACATCTCTCAAGAGGCTTATCGAATCGCTCCAATTCTACAAATATAGCAGATATTGTTTCTTTTGCAAACTCTTTGGTACGGTGTTCTATGAAGGAATAACACGAAACACATTCCGACACCCAATCTTTATCGTTGACGTGTGGCATTTTTCCATTCAAAATGGCAATTACGTAAACCGGAGCAATATCATATTTGTCCTTTTCCTTCTTAATAGTGCCTGTGTCATAGACCTTGGCTCCATAACTGATGCACCGTTTGAAAAAGTTAGACTGCATACGCTTCTGCATCTCTACAATGAACCTTGTTCCGTCAATACCAACGCACCTTAAGTCAAGCCGCGCCTCCTTCGAATCCATTGTCAGTCCCTCGATCTCAGTGGTTGAATAGGTAATATCCTTCACCTGACGATGTTCGGGAAGCAGCACATTGAGCAGACCAATCAACACTTCCTTATTTCCTCTGTCCCCAAATACTGCCTTGAAACCTGCGTCAGACAGTATATCTGCATACCTCTGCGTAAATGTGTATTCGTGAAAGGGAATCTGCAGCCACAACGTCCCCCTACAAAAAAAGACTCCCGAACAAAGTCGGGAGTGATAGTTGACACGAAGTCGCGAATTATGGTTTCCCGTCATTTCGAAGGAGCGAAGGTGCTGTGCTTAGAGGCGGCACATATCGCGACGCTCTTTCTGTGCATCAGAAACAGCGAGAGTGGCCATATGGACGATATCACGCACCTTGCATCCCATCTGCAGGATATGAACAGGCTTATTCATTCCAAGAAGAATCGGACCTATGATTTCATTCGTTCCCAAAGCCTGAAGAATGCCCAGACCGACACTTCCGGAACTGAGATTAGGGAAGATAATGGTATTGACATCCCTGTCCCCCAATGTCGAAAACGGATATTCACGCATACGAAGCTCCTTATTGAGAGCCATAGATACGTGCATCTCACCATCTACAATGAACTCCGGATATTTCTCGTGAAGTTGTGTCACAGTCTCCTGAATCTGCGCAGGACTTCCAAGTTTGAACTCTCCGAAATTGGAGTAAGAAGCCATCGCGATGACAGGTTCGACATCGAATGCCTTAACAGCATCGTGTGTCAGAACCGTTACATATTCAAGGGTCTCGGCCGAAGGATGGCTGTTGACTGTCGTGTCGGAAAGGAAGTATGTACCCCTGTCTGTGGAAGCTATGTGCATTCCGGCAGCATACTTGCAACAAGGCTGGAGTCCAACTACCTCCATTGACTTGTTCAAAACTTCCTTGTAAGGAGTAGCTACGCCAGAGATAAAACCATCAGCATCACCGCTTTCCAACATCATAAGAGCAATATAGTCATTATCTTTCATTCTCAAGGAAGCCTTGCTCTTTGACACTCCCGCACGCTGTAGTTTTTCGTAATACTTCTGCGTATATCCTGCAACTCGCTCAAGTTCTTTCGATGGGTCAAAAATCTCCAAACAGCTAATAGACAATTTATGCTCTGCAATTTGAGACTCAATTATATCACGGTTGCCGACAAGTATTGGAAAAGCTATTTTCTCGACAGAAAGTTCCTGGGCGGCCTGAAGAACCTGCAGATTCTCTCCTTCGGCAAACACTACCCTCTTCGGATGAGCCTTTGCCTTTTGAGTCATCAAGCGCATAAGACGGTTGTCTTTTGATACTTTACGTAAGAGTTCCTCCCGATAAGCATCCCAATCCCCGATAGTACGTCTGGCTACACCTGAGTCAATAGCTGCTTTGGCTACAGCAGGTGCAACATAAGCAATCAGTCTATTATCCAAGGCCTTAGGAATAATATATGAGCGGTCAAATGATATTGCCTCATTGTGGTAAGCCATCTTCACGCTCTCCGGAACGGGCTGCTTGGTAAGGTCGGCTATAGCGTATGCCGCAGCCAGTTTCATTTCTTCATTGATGGCTGTCGCCTGGACATCCAATGCACCGCGGAAAATGTACGGGAAACCAAGCACATTGTTAATCTGGTTCGGATAATCCGAGCGACCGGTTGCAAATATTATATCCGGACGCGAGTGCATTGCCTTTTCGTATGAAATCTCCGGATTAGGGTTGGCAAGTGCAAAAACTATAGGGTCAGCCGACATACTTTGAATCATTTCCTCTGTCAGGATATCAGCAACCGACAAGCCGAGGAAAACATCTGCTCCCTTGAGGGCATCCTCAAGAGTACGGGCATCTGTATGGATAGCAAACTCCCTCTTCTCGGCATTCAGATCTTCCCTTCCGTCGTGTATGACACCTTTGCTGTCGCACATTGTCACGTTTTCCTTCTTAACACCGAGGCTGCAGTAAAACCTTGCACAAGAAATCGCGGCAGCTCCGGCTCCGTTTACTACCACGCGCACATCAGCGATATTCTTGCCATTGAGTTCCAGGGCATTAAGTAACCCAGCACCTGAAATGATGGCAGTTCCGTGCTGGTCATCGTGCATTACAGGTATATCCAATTCCTCTTTCAGTCTTCTTTCTATTTCAAAACACTCGGGAGCTTTTATATCTTCCAAATTGATTCCTCCGAAAGTAGGTGAAATAGCTTTCACAGTCTTGACAAATTCATCCACACTGGCAGCATTCACCTCTATATCAAAAACGTCAACATCTGCGAATATCTTGAATAACAATCCCTTACCCTCCATCACAGGTTTTCCGGCAAGAGGTCCTATATTACCAAGGCCGAGAACTGCGGTTCCGTTGGAAATGACAGCTACGAGATTGCTCTTGGCTGTATATCTATAAGCTTCAGAAGGATTATCCTTGATTTCGAGACAAGGTTCTGCTACACCTGGAGAATAAGCGAGCGACAAGTCGCTTTGGGTACTGTAAGGCTTGGTAGGGACTACCTCGATTTTTCCGGGACGCCCCTGAGAGTGATATTGAAGTGCTTTTGTTGTTTTCATATCTATTTGTCTGCTAATATTCACCGTTACTTGCTTAGAAAGGACAATGAAAATACATCTCATCTTTTTCAGGTCCGGTTCCAAATCCGCAAACAGTGAATTAATATATATATACAAAAATATAGTCTTTACCTGTCAATAACAACAGATAAAGACTATATACTTATTGATTGAATCAATATTTTACGGATTCATCAGATCAACATTTACAAAGCCGTTGATTTCTCCGATGACATCAATAGCCGCCAAAGCCTTTGAACGTACCGCGTCTGATGCTTCAGGATGCTCTGCGGCTGACCTCAGCATATTGACTGCGTCACCGAAAGACGCGGTCTTCATCAGAGCCAAACCATTCTCCAGAAGCTGTTCTGGCGACTGTTTCATTGAATTCTGTAAAATATTGCCCATTATACAAGTCCTGAGAAGCCCATAAAAGCCATAGCCAGTATACTGGCTGTAACGAGAGCAATAGGAATACCTTTGAATGCTTTTGGAACATTATTCAAGGCAAGTTGCTCACGAAGACCGGCAAAGAGTACCATTGCAAGACCGAAGCCGAGCGAAGTAGCAAATGCATACCAGGTAGCCTCACCAAGGTTGTAGTCTTTAGTAGCCACAGTCAAAGCAACACCAAGTACTGCACAGTTAGTGGTAATCAGAGGAAGGAAGATACCGAGAGCCGAATAGAGTGACGGACTTATCTTCTTCAACACGATTTCTACCATCTGCACGAGTGCAGCAATCACAAGGATGAATGAGATTGTCTGCAGGAACTCGAGTCCGAGAGATACAAGGAGCATATTGAGGAGGTATGTAACGACTGTTGCAAGAGTGATGACAAAACAAACGGCCATCGACATACCGGCTGCAGTACTCAGCTTGTTGGAAACTCCGAGGAACGGACAAATTCCGAGGAACTGCGACAACAGGATATTGTTGACAAATATCGCTGAAATGAATATAATTGCAAATTCTGCCATAATAATCTCTCTTTAAATGTTAGTTCTTTGCGGTCAATTTCCTGAATACTACAATCAGATATGCAAGTGCAAGGAAAGCTCCCGGTGCAAGCACAAAAGCGAGGATACCGTCACCTTCGATAAACTTGAAACCAAATGCAGAACCACTTCCAAGAATTTCACGTACAAGTCCAAGAATTGTAAGTGACATAGTAAAGCCTAAACCGATTCCAAGACCGTCACAAGCCGAATCTATGACATTGTTCTTATTTGCAAACGCCTCTGCACGGCCAAGAACGATACAGTTCACGACAATAAGAGGGATAAACAGACCAAGAGTCTCGTAAACATCAGGAACATAAGCCTGCATTACGAACTGAAGGAGAGTCACGAATGTAGCGATAACCACGATATAAGATGGTATACGCACCTTGTCCGGAATGTACGGTGCAATCAGCGAGATTGCCATATTGGAAAGGACGAGGACGAACAGAGTCGCAAGTCCCATACTCATACCATTGATAGCAGAAGTTGTTGTGGCCAAAGTAGGACACATACCGAGAAGAAGCACAAATGTAGGATTCTCCTTTACAAGACCTTTTGTTATAAGTTGAAATTTTCCCATAATCTAACCTCCTTATTTGCACTGTTTAGGGCATCCTTCACAAGATGAGCATTCATCTTCGCAAGCTGCAACTTCCTCACAAGTTCCGCACTCCTGGGAACAGGCCTCAGAACATTCACCGGTACATTCACCGGCACATTCACCAGAGCAGCATTCATCAAGAAGCATCGGTGTAGAACCTATAGTTTTGAATACTTCAACTGCAAGAGCAAGACCTGCAGAATATGCCCTTGAAGTGATGGTAGAAGCTGTAATGGCATCTACGTCTCCACCATCTTTCTTCACTGCAAGTTTTTTCTCTGCCGGATTGAAGCCCTTGAACTGAGCGGAGAAAGACTCCTCTGTACATTTGGCACCAAGACCAGGTGTCTCAGCCTGTGAAAGGACCTTTGTATTATAGATAACTCCCTCTGTATCAAAGCCAACCTTAATAAGAATAGGTCCACCAAAACCGAGAGTAGATACATTTACAGCGCATCCTACGGTATTTCCCTGAGCATCGTATGCAAGATTGTAGGTATATTCCTGTTCACCTACTTTTACAGATCTTTCTTCTTCGATGGCAACAGCTTCTTCAGGAAGCACCTCCTTGATTGCCGCCTCATTCTTTGCCTTGGCAGCTGCATCAATAGGTTCCTTGGTCAAAGCATAGACACCTGCAAGAAGTGAAGAACATACAAAGCAGATAAGCAGAAGGCATACGGTCATATTTCTGAATGATGATTTAACAGCCATTGTTATGCCCTCCCGTATTTTTTAGAATGACAATATTTGTTAATAAGCGGAACTACCGCATTCATAATGAGGATAGCAAACGACATACCCTCTGGATATGCTCCGAAGTAACGGATAAGCATTGTAAGGATACCGATACCAACACCGAAGATAACGCCTCCGACATTACTCATCGGTGAAGTTACATAGTCTGTAGCCATAAACACGGAACCAAGAAGCATACCACCTGTAAGCAGGTTGAAGACTGGGTCAGTGAACTGCTCCGGATTGATAAGCCAGAATATACCTGAAAAAACGACTACGGTTCCGAGTATGGAAAGAGTGATATATGGCTTGATAACCTTTCTGACAAGAAGATATACGAATCCTATGAGGATTGCAATTGCAGAAAGCTCACCGGCTGAACCTCCGATATTAAGGAACAGCATATTCAGATAATCCATAGTTCCGGTAGCAAGTACACCACCTTCTTTGACGATTCCAAGAGGAGTAGCACCAGAGAAAGCATCAACTCCTGAAGCTATAAAACCCTTTGGAGCTGCCCAATTGGTCATATAGGTCGGGAATGATATAAGAAGGAACACTCGACCTGCAATTGCAGGGTTGAAGAGATTCTGTCCGAGACCTCCGAAAGTCATCTTTGCTACACCTATAGCTACGACAGCACCTATGAATACAACCCACCAAGGAGTCGAAGCAGGGAGGTTAAGCGCGAGAAGCACACCAGTAATCACTGCAGACCAGTCACCTATAGTTGAAGGTCTGTTGAGTAGATATTTTGTAATCAGGAACTCCAGCAATACGCAGGAAGCTACGCTGACTCCCAACACAAGAAGCTCGGCCCATCCATAGAAAAGGACAGAAACGGCCACTGCAGGAAGAAGCGCAATCACTACATCGCGCATCAAGCTCTTCGTCGAAGTGCTTGTGTGCAAATGAGGTGAAGGTGAAACCAAAAGTTTATTCATTTTGTTCTTTGTTGTTGTGTTCATTAATATCTGCTATTTCTTCGCAGCAGCTGCACGGCCTCTTATGATGCGAATGACATCACCTTTGGCGATACGGATTACGTCAAGCAAAGGAATGTTGGCAGGGCAACTGTACAGACAGCAACCGCACTCGATACAATCCTGAATTGCGTTCTCCTCAAGTTCCTCCATCATACCGTTACGGGCATATTTGTTCAGAAGGAACGGCTCAAGACCCATAGGGCAGGCATCAGCACATTTGCCGCAACGGATACAAGCCGACTCCGCTTTGCGCATTGTCTGCTCCGCTGTAAAATAAAGCAATGACGAAGAACCCTTCACTGTCGCAGCATCAAGGTTTGCGATAGCCTTACCCATCATAGGTCCGCCACTAACAATCTTGGCAGCCGCCTCAGGAACTCCCCCGGCATATTCTGCTATATAAGAAAGAGGCATACCTATTCTGAACTGGTAGTTGTGCTGCTTGTCTGCAGGAAGACAATCACCTGTCACTGTAAGGACGTTTGTCACAAGAGGTTTGTTCTTCTGAACAGCCTCATATACAGCAAGTGATGTTGCAACATTCTGAACAACGGCACCGACGTCGATAGGAAGTCCCATCGACTTGACCTGACGTTTCATTACAGCATCAATCAGCTGTTTCTCACCTCCCTGAGGATATTTCTTCTGGAGAGACATTATCTCGATACCATTGTATCCTTTCGCAGTCTTCTGAAGTTCGGCAAGTGACTCGTTCATCACTTTGATAGCCTCAGGCTTGTTCTCCTCGATTCCTATCACTGTACGGCAACCTCCAAGAACCTGCTTCATTATAGCTGCACCTACAATAATCTCGCGGCTTCTCTCAAGCATAATCCTGTAGTCAGAAGTCAAGTATGGCTCACACTCTGCACCGTTAAGGATAAGACACTCTGCCTTCTTACCTGGAGGAGGGCAAAGCTTCACGTGCGTAGGGAAGGTTGCTCCTCCGAGACCAACAACACCACAAGCCTTAATCTTGTCCAGTATCATCTTGTTGTCCTCAGGAATAGCAGTCACAAGTGTGTCTGAAAGGTCAACTCCTTCCACCCACTCATCTCCTTCTACATCGATCTCTACGTGAATCATATTATTTCCTGCAAGGTCCTTGCGAGGTCCTACTGACTTCACAGTTCCTGATACAGGAGAGTGTACAAATGCTGAAATAAACCCTGCCGGTTCTGCAATTACCTGACCGGCAAGAACTTTATCACCTGCCTTGACAATTGGAGTCGCAGGCGCGCCCAGATGCTGTGCCATAGACACAAACACCTTCTCCGGAAGAGGCAGGACTTCGATACGGCAGTCTTTTGAAATTTTGCTGTCATTCGGGTGTATACCACCTATTGAAAAAGTCGTCTTCATTGTTCTACTCCTCCTTCTTAACTGTTTCTTTTACAACTGGCTCTGACGGTTTGACAACCTGCTCCGACGGTTTTGGCGCCACCGCTGCAGCCGGCTTTGGTGCTGCCGGTTTCACAACAGGAAAATTCACTGCGTGAATAGCTCCTGTAGGGCACTCTGCCACACATTTCTTACAAAGTTTACACTTTGTAAAATCAATATAAGCCACATTATTCTCGACTGTAATAGCACCGAAAGGACAAGCCTTGGCACATTTTCCGCAACCGATACAAGCTGCAGAGCAAGCCTTACGTGCCACACCTCCCTTATCTTTGTTGACGCAGCTCACAAATACTCTCATATTTCTCTTTCCCTTGTTGCGAAGTTCGATTACAGACTTAGGACACGCTTTAACGCAAGCCCCGCAAGCTGTACACTTTTCTTCATCAACAACCGGAAGTCCGGTTTCAGGGTCCATAGAAATAGCGCCGAATTTACAAGCGGCTACACAGTCGCCACATCCGACACATCCATAAGAACATCCAGTGTCTCCACTGTAAAGGGAAGCTTTGACACGGCAGGAAGCATATCCGCCGTATTCGTTAGTACGCGGACGGTTCGCACAGGAACCGTTGCAACGCACAACAGCCACCATCGGTTCCTTGGCCTCAACCTGAAGACCGAGGACACCAGCCACTTTCTGCATCACGTCATTTCCGCCGACAGGACAGAAACAGCTGTCCAGGTTACCGGCCTCGACGCAATGCTGTGCGAATGCGTGACAGCCTGCTTGTCCGCAGCCACCGCAATTCGCACCAGGCAATACTTTCTCCACTTCGTCAATCCTCGGGTCTTCCTCAACCTTGAACTTCTTTGCAACAAGGTAAAGGACCACCGCAAGGACTGCACCGAGAATGGTGATGATTGCACTA
>Tibetan_p1__coassemble_426_pt1 | contig 22179 bp, 14 predicted proteins | sample Tibetan_p1__metabat2_high_PE_033 | metagenome-assembled genome bin Tibetan_p1
GGTATCCCGTCCAAAGCCTCACCTTCGATGGTCTGGGGCACAGGTAAAGAAATGTCTGCAATACGCAGGAGAGTCGAAAAAATTGCGCCGACTGATGCAACTGTACTTATAACTGGCGAAAACGGCACCGGAAAGGATATGCTTGCTATGGAAATACACAGGATGTCAGACAGAGCGGCAAGGGAAATGGTGTGCGTAGATGCAGGTGCTCTGACGGAAAGTCTATTTGAAAGCGAACTTTTCGGACATATCAAAGGAGCCTTTACAGATGCTCATACAGACCATACGGGAAAGTTCGAACAGGCTGACGGAGGTACTTTGTTTCTGGATGAAATCGGCAACATTCCACTGCACCTTCAAGCAAAACTCCTAAGGGCTTTGCAGAACCGCTCTATAACGAGAGTCGGAGACACTAAGGCAATTCCAGTTGATATCCGACTTATATGCGCAACAAACCGCGACCTCGAGGCAATGGTGAGGGAGGGTTCTTTCCGCGAAGACTTGTATTACCGCATAAATACAATGCATCTTCATATTCCTCCATTAAGAGAAAGAAATGATGAAATTTGTCCTCTGGCCAAAAGATTCATAGAGAAGTTTTCGGAAAAATACAGACGCAACGTCAAAGGGTTGACCGAGGATACAATCAGGATGCTTGAAAACGCCCAATGGAGCGGAAATATCCGCGAATTACAAAATTGTATTGAAAAAGCCGTCATTCTCTGCGACGGGGAAAATATCACAGTGTCAGATATAGAGCTTCCCAAAGCAAACATTACCCCGTCTTCCGTCCGGATGACCGGAAACGAAACACTTGTTGAAACGGAAGAGAAAGCAATCAGAACGGCAATGTCGAAGTTTGGCGGCAACCTGTCTATGGTAGCCAAATCACTTGAGATAAGCAGGCCTACGCTCTATGCCAAATTGAAAAAATACAACATCTGAGTCCGGGAGTGACCTGATATTCAACTGAGATATGTCTGATATTCATTTAGTACTGACTGTCGGTTCGGCAATCGTTGCCGCCTCCGTTGTTTCTGCTCTTCTGACCGCAAGGAATATGCGCAGAAAAGCCACTTATATGCTTGATGCCCTTGAAGACAAGGAATTGAATTTCAGATTTGACGAAAAAAGGCATATAGGCAGGAGATACAACAAGACTCTCAACAGGATGAGAGCTATTTTTGACAAGGAAAGGCGTGAAATCACAGAACAGGAGAAGTATTTCGGTCTTATGCTGGACCACGTCAGGACCGGAGTTGCCGTTATTGACAATTCCGGAAGAGTTACGTATTGCAATAACACTGCCCTACTCCTTCTCGGACTGGCCTCATTCAGCCACATACGCCAGCTGCGCCCCATCAGTGAGCCTCTTTACGAAGCGTTCGTGAATATTACTGAAGACCTCCACGAAGAAAGGGCAAGCTACTATAATGAAGGTGGAAAAGTGACGTTATCACTGAATGCTTCAAGGACATCAATCAGACAAACAGATGTCAAAGTTGTGGCTTTCAACGACATAAGTAATGAAATCGCAGAAAGCGAGCAGGAGTCCTGGTCAAAACTGATCCGTGTCCTCACACACGAGATAATGAACACAGTTACTCCTATCGCGTCTCTGAGCGAAACTTTGCTGCAGTTCACCAACACTGATGGAGAAATCCGAAACGGGCTTGATACGATATTCCAATCATCCAAAGGACTCATAAGATTTGTCGAAAATTACAGGAATCTGACAAGAGTTGCAACTCCTGTCAAAAGTGCATTCTACCTTAAAGAACTGGTATCAAGGGTCATACACCTTACCAAAGAACTCGCAAATGACAATGGTGTAAACTGCTCATATATAGAAAAGAGTGATGATATTATACTTTATGCAGACGAGGGGCAAATCTCCCAGATAATGATTAATCTGGTGAAAAATGCCATTCAAGCAGGTGCCGGACATATCAGGATTTCAGCTGAAATCAATCATTCCGAGCATATCCTTATAAATATCTCCAATGACGGAAGGCCGATTAGCAAGGAAAGTATGGAACAGATTTTTGTGCCGCTCTATACTACAAAACAAGACGGGACAGGAATAGGTCTGAGCCTTTCAAGACAGATAATGCGACTCCATAACGGAACTATCAACCTTACTCGCAGCGATGAGAAAGAGACCGTATTTACACTGGTTTTCAGGTAGACCGGTTTTTGTGCCGGAAATGAGAGGATAAGTTGTAGATTGGATGGTTGTCGGGGTGTAGGACTGGCGGGTTGTCGGATTGGCAGATTGGCGGACTTGGCGGGTCATCGGGCTGTTGGGACGTGGCAAGAGACTGACGAAAATGGGGACTCCATCAAAATATGATGTGCCCCCATCCGCTTTGTCTTTACTTTGAATATTCTGCAAGCTTCAGATAACCTTGAAAGGAACCGGTGTTCCGGAAGCGCTGTCACCTGACACCCAAAGAAGGAAATCTCCTGGCTCTACTTTTCTTTTCATATCCAAGCCATAAAAAGCAAGTTCTGAAACAGGTAAAGTAAATAACACTTCCACAGTCTCACCTGCCTTTACAGAGACTCTGCGGAATCCTTTAAGTTCCTTTACCGGTCTTGTCACCGAACCTACAAGATCTCTGACATAAAGCTGAGCCACCTCGACAGCATCGCGAGAGCCTGTGTTAGTCAAAGATACAGAAACCTTTACAGAGTCGGACAAACTGTATTCTTCTTTATCTACAGCAAGGTCAGAATATGAAAAATCGGTATATGACAGACCGTAACCAAAAGGGAACTCAGGTTCAAAACCTGCATCAAGCCAATAGCTTGTATTTCCCAATGATGTCTGACCGGCACGCTGTGGAATATCATACAGCATTGTCTCAGTTCCTCTGAATGGGCGTCCTGTATTGTTATGGCTGTAGTAAATCGGTACCTGTCCTACTGATTTAGGGAAAGTAACCGGAAGTTTTCCGCTTGGTATTTCATCTCCGAAAATCAGTTGTGCAAGGGCTGTTCCTCCCATTGTGCCAGGATGGAAAGAATACAGTATAGCATCACTGTGTCTGAGTTCGAAGTCCAATTCAAGAGGTCGGCCTGCCATAATATTCAGAATAACTGGTTTACCAGTGTCGTGAATGGCCTTGAGAAGCTTTCTCTGATCACCTTTCAGTGTTATATCAGACAGACAGTGAGCTTCTCCTGACATTATTGCTTCTTCTCCAAGAAAAGCCAATACGACGTCTGCCTTGCGTGCAGCCTTGGCCACTTTTGCAATTGAGCCGGAGTCGTCAAAGTCACGACAATAGTCAAGACCCGGCTCGTAAATAAATTTGACTTTGTCACCATACATTGCACGTAACGCTGCAAGAGGTGTCACTGTATGAGAAGCATCCCCGTCAAACGTCCAGGTTCCAAGTTGATCGTGTGGTGCGTCTGCCATAGGTCCTGTCACCAAAACTGTTCTGACTTTATCAGCAGACAAAGGCAAAACACCCGAATTTGCAAGCAGAACTGTACTCTCCACTGCACTTTTTCGTGCAGATTCCAAGGCCTTTGCAGTATATGATGCGGATGATGCTTTTTCTACGTCAACATAAGGGTGTTCGAACAATCCCAAACGGTATTTCAGTTTGAGAATATTCCTGACTGCATCATCAATACGCTTTAGTGATACCTTGCCTTCATTCACAAGCTGCTCGAGATTGGCTATGAAAGCATAGGACATCATATCCATATCTACTCCCGCATTTATACTTAGTCTGGCTGCATCTTTGTTATCTTGAGCAAATCCGTGGGAAATCATCTCTGCGGCAGAAGCCCAGTCTGTAACAACCATTCCATCAAATCCCCACTCATCACGAAGTACATCTTTCAGCAGGAATCCGTTTGCGGTCGAAGGAACACCGTCATTATCATTGAAAGAGGTCATCAGAGTCATTGCACCGGCCTTGACACAAGCCTCAAAAGCCGGAAGATATACATTTCTCAAAGTCCTTTCAGTTACACCTGTTGAGTTGTAGTCCCGTCCTCCTTCAGCAGCTCCATAGGCAACAAAATGCTTGATACAAGCAGCCATAGAGGTAGTGTCAATCCTGTCTCCCTGATAACCTTCAACCATAGCAACTCCCATAACTGCATCAAGATAAGGGTCTTCCCCACTTCCCTCTGCAATTCGTCCCCAACGAGGATCGCGTGATATATCAAGCATTGGAGAGAAAGTCCAACGGATACCATTTGCTGTTGCCTCCTCTGCTGCTATTCTCGCACCGGACTTGACCAAATCAGGGTCAAATGTAGCTGCCAATCCGAGAGGAATCGGGAAAATTGTATGAAATCCGTGAATGACATCACGAGAAACAAGCAGAGGAATACCGAGACGTGACTCCATTGCCGCTTTCTGATAGGCATTGATGACTTCTGGGTTGACCTCATTGAGGATAGATCCGACGGAACCGGCTCTGATCTGACCGGCCATATCATCATTATAGCCAGTGACTGACAACTGGTTCAGCTGACCAATCTTTTCCTGCAATGTCATTTCTGAAAGAAGGCTTTCAACTCTGCTGTCAATGCCTTCATTCCTACAAGAGGCAAGGCTCAAAATGAGCCCTGCAAAAAAAATAAGATTCAAAATAAATCTGTTCATACCAATAATATCTGTATCTGATAAATATGCAAACGAGACATACTCATTCACGTCTTATATATAATGCTATTATTGAGGGTGTTACTGCTGCTGAATTACCTTCAACGCCTTAGGTTCCGGAAATTCATATGAAGAATCTTCAGGGAAAAGACACACAATGTAACCTACCCTTTCCTTTCCGGTATCATTTCGTTCCGCGCTCACAAGCCAAATACAATCCTGAAGCGTTGTTTCATTAGCACGGAGATATTCACATTTGAGCCATCCTGAAGCTGAATTGGAGTCGAAGTTCTTTGACAGATAATCTTCTTCTGTCACAGCGACAAACCTGGAACGGGCATAAATACCATTTTGTGACCAGTCTCTATCGTCAAGTCCGTCAACTTTAAGCAGGCAATATCCTACATTCTGCCTGTCTTGCGATACAGATGAAAAATATTTTTCAGATGGCAGGGAAACACTGGCATATTCAACGACTTTACGAGCTGCCGCATCAGCCTGTGTGACAATAATTTCCTTTGTTGAATATTCCGGAAGCAGAATATACCCCTTGACATTATTGAATGTGGCGGTAATACGTGCTTTTCGTTCCGGACCATTATTAGGCTCAACTGAAACATACCAGTGAGTACCACCTCCACCAGGATAAGAGACATTGACCCAATCGACAGGCAAGCCGGTAAAAAAGTCTGTTACACTGAAGGTTACACTACTATAAAATGCTTCATTATCAACTCCTTCGCGGTTCGTCCAGTTCTGTTCTCCAACTGGTTTTACTTGAGCATACCAGTATCCAGCATCAATATTATGCGCACCTGATGCAGGCAATTTCCTGTTACTCAACATATTCAGATCACCAACGTACCTCAGCTCCCCACCGGGTTCTGTAATGCGTTCAGCCTTATCCAAATTCAGAAGATAATTCTTTACGACATTTTCACCGACTGACAGCTGATTGTCGGATGCATCAAAAACATATCGGGCCTTGTCAGTCTCGACAATAAACTTATAACCTTTCAACGGAGAATCAGATTTGGTCGCAGCCACTGCCATATAAATACCTTTGGAGGATTCTGCGGAAGTTACTCCGGACAATGAAAAAGGTGTCTCAAGAGTCACAAGAATCTTCCTGCTTGTCTGCCAATTCACATCGTTCACTCCCCTATATGTTCCATCATACCTGTTATATGCAACTGTCCCTACTACATTATCCGAAGACTCAAATGACACAGACAATACATTTTCATCGTTGTATTTTTGAGAATAAGGAATTGCACGGAATATTGAACCGGCTATATCCATTCTTACAACAGGAGGTATACCTTCGCTTATATCAATAAGGCGTGTACCGCTATGAAGAAAAAGATAACGTCCATTCATATTTCCTGCTGTCTTCTGCACAAGTGAATAACCTTCAGCATTACCAAGAGTAAATTCGACCTCATTATCGTTTCCAGGATGACATTTTTCAGAATAAAACCATCCTGAACGATTCTTCGAAACAAGAACTGCATCGAATGAAAAATCAGCGTGATGGCCTCCGTCTTTGATATCTTTTCCGCTCAATGGCTCTGAAGTAAGTTTGATACCATCGCCACTAAACTTGATTACATCGCCTACAGACCATACAATTCCTTCCGAATCATTGAAAGACTTGACAGATTGTCCGATACCTATTGACACTTTGACTGTTTTGCCGGTAAGCCGGTCGGAATCTGATTGATAGTTTTCACTGGAACATCCTGATGCTGCAAAAAAGCAGAAGACAATCAAAAGAACAAAATACAATATTTTTCTCATAACATCCTCCTACATCCAAGAGTTTTCCGTATCAGTGATATAATCGAAATCTCCATATCCATCACTTTCGTACCATACATTTCCGGAAGCTGCACAAAAAGCTGTTTCCGTCTCCATATCAATCATCAAAATTTCAGGAGACACATAATTCAATTTTTCGTTTTCCATTGCGATTATCAGTTAGTGTTGTATTTATGCTGTATTTATGCTGTATTTATGCTGTATTTATGTTGTATTTAGTGTATTATGTTATGTATTACTTCTTGTTGAAACGGAACCAGTTCAGAGTAACAGGGAAAGCCGTAGTTCCAGTAAAAGCTATATCGTGCCTGCCTTTAGTCAATGTTATATCAACAGTGCAGTTCCTCCACTGATATTCTGTATTTTCAAACTCAACCAGACCCATATCCGCACCATCTGCCATTATGGTTACAGGAGCTGGGAAATAGGTATTGTACCTGAATTCAAAGAGATATGTACCATCAGCCGGAACTTCAATTTGATAATGAACTTGATTTCCTTTCTTCAAATCCGTCAGTTCAAGAAGGCCTTTGGTATCAGAACAAGGTGCGACGTGGATATCTCCCTCTACCGAAAGGTAATGTTCTGCTGGAATTACATCAGCTGGTCTGTAGATGAGTGATTTGTCCTGAGTAGACATATTGACAAATACTTTCCCCAAATCAGTAAGTCCAAAAGGCTTTTTCGACTCCAACAGAGAGTTATGACATTGTGCATCGCCTTTTCCTCTTGGAATAAACCAGGCATACCTTTCCACATCATCATCCGCCTCAAGAAGATTGATTGCCTCAACCATATATTTCATTTGCGCATCAAGCGATATGCTGTTATTCGCCCAATTACAAAATTCCGTCAGCCAAATTGGCTTGCCATATTTCTTTGCTGCATCGACAAACTGTTTCATTGATTGTGCTGAGCCCATATAGCAATGCAAAGCTATTCCATCAACATCGTCAAGGCTTACACCCGGCTGTGCAAAAAACTCGTCATACCATTTCCAAGGATCGTGATAATCCGGCAGTGTTCCATAATTCATAGCGGGTGCTATAATCTTCATACCCAATTCCTTGGCTATTGACACCAAACGAGGCCAGTCTTCAGCGGCTTTAGATGGTGTCATATTGGCCTGATCAGTCAGATTCGGTTCGTTGTATGCCAGAATATACTTGCATTCCGGATGTTTTTTCTTAAAATCGCGAAAAACGTCTTCTTTCCAGTTTGCATTCCAGGCCATTGGACAGAAATCCATTGCATACTTGGAAAACAAGGAAAAAGCTACGTCGGAGGTTCCTGTTCCCCAATTATAAGACCAACTGCAAGCCGGTCCCAATAACGGAATGTCATTATCAGGAAGCTGCCCGAAATTGAAACTTACTCCCCTCTTGGTACTTTTTGTCTGTAATGGGACATAATCCAAGGAACCGTCACCGTCTTGATTGACAGTCCCCTGGTATTTGTCACAAGCTGATGCCAGCAGAACAACCGGCAAGATTAGAAATATGAATCTACTGAACATTCTCATTGCTTTTGAAATACTTTCACATAGTCAACATACATCGATGCCTCTGATCTATCATTGAAAGCTGTCACGGCAGAAGGATTTGTAATTCCTGTAAAACGCCCTCCGACAGCAAGGTTGAACAGAATAAAGAAGTCGTGATGGAAATAATGTCCTGTGCCCCAGTCATCATCTTTGGCAGTGATTCCCATCTCGAAATATGGATGTGCTGCCGGATTTTTATCCAGGTCCACATACATCCGCAAGTTCTTGTCATCCCAAATCAGCGTATACAAATGGAATTCGCCATCCTGAAGGCTGTAACTCCAAGTGGAAGACTTTGCATAATTTGGATAAGCATTGCCTTTATAAAATCCCCAATGACAGGCGCCGTTGAAAAATCTGTCCTGCTTGCCGGATCTGATACCGTCGGAATGTCCCATTTCAAGAATATCTATCTCACCACAACGCGGCCATCCGACTTGCGCCCAGTCATTGCCCATCATCCAGAAAGCCGGCCACAAACCATTTGCTGTTGAAGGAAGTTTGATTGCAGCCTCTATTTTACCGTGGGTAAATGATTTCTTCTGCATTGAGTTTACACGTCCTGAAGTGAACGACTTACCCTGGAATGTCTCCTTTCTGGCAGTAATCACAAGACAATTTCTACCTGAGACAGCATCTTTGCCTACAGACACATTCTCACGTCGATAATATTGAAGTTCGGCGTTGCCGCCACCGCTTCCATTCACTTCTATATTCCACACGGACTCGTCAAGGGCATCGCCATTGAACAAATCTTCCCAGACAAGTACGTATCCGTCCCTTTCACCTGAACCTGTTTCGGCAGGTGGAACAATATCCTCTAGTTTCTGACCTGCACTGATATAATCAGAACAGGCAACAGAAACAAGAAGTATAGAAACAATAAATATAGCTTTGTTCATTTTACTTGTAGAAGAACATTGCATCAAGATCAAGAGTAGTACCAGCTGTTCCGCCACTGAGAACTGACATAAGATTGTCTTCAGCTGCATTCTTTGTGAAATCAAGTCCCATTTCAGCAAGACTGATTTCATACTCATTCCATACATTTGCTTTGAAAGTTCCGTCTTTTGGTGCTATAGCGTTGTATGTCTGTCCGTTGTCATCCAAAGATCCATCACCGATGGCAAACTTATATGCCTGCTTGTTCCAAGTAACAATTACAATATGTGCTACATTCTCAGCGCCTTTATACGCAATATGGAACTTCCAATTCGCCATATCAGCTGCATCTGAAACGAAAGATGGTACACCATCCTTATGAAGCCATCCGGCTCCTGACCAACCTAGATTACCTACAACCAATGAAGTCCAGGTAGCAGCCTCACCGTAGAAATTGAGACCTGAAGAAGTTCCTGGCTGATATGTATTTTCCCATATATAAAGGAACATATTCACATCATCCACGAAATAATTTGCCTTAACTTTATTACCGAGACTTGCGGCAGTTGCTTCATCAACACCAATGAGAATATATTCCGAGCCTCCAAGAGAAGGATGAGTCGGCGTCTCCTGATTCTGACCACCGGTATTATCATTAGGATCCTTGATTGCTCCACCGTTGTCAGGATTTTCTTTTGTACAAGATGCGATTGCGACTGCAAATGTAGCGATAATGGTCGCCATTCTTAAAAATGTCTTTTTCATAATAATTGATTGTTTAAGTGTTGTTTATGTTTGTATTTATGTTTGATGTATTGTTCAGAATTATTTCATCAGTATCCCGGGTTCTGCACGAGATTGCCAAGTCTGACCTCTTCATCAGGTATAGGCATCAATTCGTGCTTGCCTTTCTGGAAATCGGCTATATGTGCTTTTACTTCAGAAGTCTCGGAATTCTTGTAAGCTTTCATAACATCGGCTGCAATACCCCAACGGCACAAGTCAAACCATCTGTGACTTTCCATCGCGAGCTCGACCCTGCGCTCGTGTCTGATTGCATCTTCAATGTCGGAAGTGGTAAGCTGACGCATAGCATAACCGTTCCTGTAATCAGGTATCATATAATTTGGAAACTTCGGAAGTATGTCTTCCTTTCCCCTTGCACGTGCCCTGACCTTTTCAAGATAAATCTCGGCAGTAGGATTATCATTGGTTCTGTATGCAGCCTCAGCATAAAGAAGATAAACATCGGCAAGACGAATTGTTACATAATTGATTGGAGAGCGGGAATGGTGTGCATCTTCAAGAACTACATAGTCTCCATCCTCCATAATTGACCTTTTCACACACAAATTCCTGTTTCCAAGGTAAATTTCATCATTCGGAGAAGTAATTTGTTCGTCTGTAGGAACCAAAATAGACGCTTCACGGCGCGGGTCACCAGATTCGAACTCTTGATACAAGTTTTGCGAAGGATGATTGAATCCCCACCCTGTCGCCGAAAAATGTGACGAACGCGAACGCTGCAAAACCGTTACAAAGGTTCCTCTCGAAAAGCCATTACCCTCACCATAATCAGACATACTTTCAGACATATACTGGATTTCAAAAACCGATTCCGGTCCATTCTCACCGCCAAGCGTGAAGTTGTCAGCATAGTTTTCACAAAGACCGTATTCGGAAACCTGTGTACTCATAAAGGCATCACCTGCCCCTTTAGCAAGCTGGTAATACTTTTCTGAATCGGTTCCTCCATTGTTTCTGTGCCAGTCCGCCCTGTAGAGATAGGTCTTCATAAGCATCGCCAGTGCAGCACCTTGGGTGGCACGCCCCATTTCGCTGTCCGGATACTGACTTTTAAGTGGGAGATACGTTTTGGCTGTGGTAAGATCGCTCTCTATGAGTCCATAAATATCATCTACATCTGCACGTGGCTGTTTCCAGTCTTCGCTGCTGTATATAGGTGCCTTCACAAGAGGAACTCCACCGAACATACGAACTAACCTGAAATAGTAATAGGCACGCAAGAAACTTGCTTCACCTATAAGTCTGTTCCTCAAATCGATAGTAAGTGTACCGTCATCCTTCATCACCGGTATCTGTTCGAGAGCCAGATTTGCACGGGCAATACCCTGATATTGTGCGCGATAGTACTGCAATACCATATTATTATTGGCAATGGCCTTGAAATTTTCAAGATCATACACATCTGCCATATCGGAAATATTCTGGCCTCCTTTGAGGGCATCGTCGGAAATGACATCACCGAAAAAGAACTCAGGATAATATGTTCCCTGATACTCCCACATAAGAGGAACGTATGCAGCATTGACTACCTGAACAGCTGTCTGTGCACTGGTAAAGAAATCTTCAACCCTGTTTGTCAACGGCCCGTCTTCTCTCAGCCACTTGCCGCAAGATGCAAAAACAGTTGCAGAAAGAGCTAAATATATTATAACTTTATGTTTCATTTTTCCTTCTTTAGAAATTGATATTCAAACCAAGCATAAATGTCCTTGACTGAGGATAGTTGCCATAATCTACGCCTCCACCAACTTCAGGGTCATAACCAGTATACTTTGTCAATGTGAACAAATTAGATCCTGAAAGATATATACGGCATCTGCTCATTTTGATTTTTTCAGTCCATCTCAATGGTAGAGTGTAACCTATCTGCATATTCTTCAAACGCAAATATGAGCCATCTTCGATGAAACGACTGGAGTTTTCCATATTGATAGGATTGCCGAAAGGATTAGGAATAGAACCATCTGTATTGGAAATACTCCATACATCACGCATAGAAGTACTGAGAGTTGCGTCATTTCCTGTACCTTCGGTTCTCAGTCTGAGTGCATTGAAAATCTCATTTCCGCAAACACCCTGGAAGAAAAGTTGCAAGTCGATACCTTTCCATTCGCAACCGAAATTAAGACCATATGTCAGAGATGGGAACGGATTTCCAAGAGCAGTCTTGTCATTTTCATCAATACGTCCATCTTTGTTCAAATCACGATATCTGGCGTCACCGGGCTTATAACCGTTAGAAGCTCCATCAGCCCAAAGATGTTCGGTAATTTCTGCCTCATCTTTGAAAATCCCATCAAACTCATAGCCCCAAAAAGTGTACAGCGGTAGTCCCTGATCACATACGGTCCTGTCTCCCCAGACTTTTTCGCCGCCATTGAGAGCAGTCAATTCATTCTTAATCAATGACATATTACCACCGATATTGTACGAGAAATCGCCCTTACGGTCTCTCCAGTCAAGAGTAAGTTCCAAACCACGGTTCTGAACTGTTCCGACGTTGGCTGTCGCTGCATACCTGTTCCCCACGTGAGCAGGAGCTGTTACAGAAAGCAGCATATCTCTTGTATCTCTTTGGAACAATTCGAATGTTCCAGTAAAACGGTTGCCGAACATACCGAAATCGATTCCAAGGTTGATCTGCTCGGTTGTTTCCCACTTACCGCCATTATTTACATAGGTCAGAATTGTAGCTCCTGGAGCCAAAGCCTGTTCCTTACCGAACACTCCATCAACGAATGTAGGCCCGGAATTGAACATATTAAGAAGAAAAGCATTCTCGCCAATCTTATCATTTCCGATTCGTCCCCAACCCAAACGAAGTTTCAAGTCGTCAAGCCACGAAGCGGACTGCATCCATCTCTCATTGTTGATTCTCCACGCAGCAGCCGCTGAAGGGAAGTACCCCCAAGTATGTTCTTTGAACTTGCTTGAACCGTCTGCCCTGAAGTTTAGAGTAAGCATATAACGGCTGTCATAGGAATAATGTACACGTCCCAACAAAGCGAAACGTCTTGTCCTTCCGGCGCTATCGCCTGCACGTGTCTGGTCTTCCGTTGTCTGGGAAAGATGCCAGTTGTTTTCATTAGGATTCAGAATAGTTGCACCTGAGCCGCCCAAAGTTTCAAACTGATATTGTTCAGTCGTCTGACCAGCCATTACGGAAAACGAATGCTTCTTTATGTCTCTGGCATAAGTGAGAGTATTCTCGACTATTATAGTCTGATAACGTCCGGTACTTTTCTCAAGAAAATTCTTGTCCATCTTGTCGTAATCGGAATACTTATAGGCATCCTTGAAGAGACGGTGTCTTGTATTGCTGAGATCAAGACTGACATCACTTCGCCAAGTCAGACCTTGAATAGGGTTTATTTCAAGAAATATGTCACCAACCCATCGTTCAGTTTTGTCAGAAGGATGCGAATGATCCACCATTGAGAGAGGATTCGTCACATTCTTAAAATTCGAAGCTGCACTTATACGCCCTGAAAAGTCTTCCCCGTCTTTATTGACAGCACCGTCCGGATAACGAGCCGGATCCCAAGGAGCCATAGCTATTGCAGCAGAAAGGATAGACGCTCCTGGTGAACTGTTATTATTCATCGCATTCCTTCCGTGCGATGTCATAAATGTCAGATTTTCACCTATTTTCAACCATTTGGTAATCTTTCGTGCTGAATTTACTCGCAGCGATAAGCGGGTAAAATCCGAACCAATGATTGTTCCTTGCTGGTTGAACCAGTTCGCACTCATCGCCCAATACCCCTTATCATTGCCACTGTCAACACTTATGTGATAATTCTGAATCACTGCATTTTTCCTAAATACGACATCTTGCCAGTCTGTATCAATCTTTGAATAATCCAGATTTGTAGGATAATAAGCAGATTTTCCAATAAGATATGTACGTACCCATTTATCTATTCCGGCATTCTGCAAAGTCTGGATTTGGGAAGGATCTCCGGAAACACCTGCCATATATTCAGAAAACTCATCAGCACCCATCAAATCTATTGATCTCCAACGGTTCTGAAGTCCCACATAAGCGTCAAGTGAAACATTCACTTTACCATCGGACCCGCCTTTACGAGTTGTAACAAGTATAACTCCATTCGCGCCGCGGGAACCATAAATAGCTGTTGCTGATGCATCTTTCAGAATTTCAGTAGAGATTATATCATTAGGGCTAAGATAATTGATATTGTCTACAATAACCCCATCTACAACATAAATTGGAGCACTGTTATTGACTGTACCGATTCCCCTTATTCTAACCTCTGCAGCTGCGCCAGGTTGTCCGGATGAAGAATTGACTGTTACACCGGCAGCTACACCCTGAAGAGCCTGATCAAGACCGGCTGCAGGAGTTTTCTGTAACTTATCACCCTTGACTGAGGCAACAGAACCTGTAAGGTCGCTTTTTTTCATTACGCCATAACCGATAGCTACAACCTCGTCCAACATTTGGGCATCTGTCTCAAGTGACACATCGATTTTTGAAGTGATGGCCTGAATTTCCTGCTCTATGAAACCTATAGAGGTAAACAGCAGAACTTGTCCTTTCTCTACAGCAATTGAATAACTTCCGTCGACATCTGTAGATGTTCCTTTATAAGTGCCTTTAACAAGAACAGAAACACCTGGTAAAGGTAGTTTATCTTCAGCCGAAGTCACTTTTCCTGTAACAATCAAGGACTGCGCGGAAAGGATATTGGTCATCAGCAAAAAGCTTATAAAAACAATAAAACTTCGCATGACTTTGTGTTAATAATTAATGATTACGGTTGCAAAGTTATGAAGATGGCATTCAAAACAAAGAAAATATCACTCACAAAAACTCAACAATACTAATATTTCTATTCAACATATATACAACATCAAAAATATATAATATTGATATACTGTTGATTATAATTACAACTTAGTACAATATGAAATTTATTTCTAAAAATCTTAACTCTACAAACAAAAATATGTACATTTGTATAAATCTTTTTAACTATGAAAAGAACACTAACACTAATTGCCATACTGTTGTTGGAAATATGCGCCTATGCATACTATCCTATTGTAAAGAACTACAACAAAGAAGACTATAATGCAAAAGCCCAAAACTGGAGCATTGCCCAAAGTTCCTCAGGAAACATATGGTTCGCCAATTCCGGTATACTCGAATTTGACGGCAAAGATTGGGAACTCACAAAGACTCTTAACCTTACGACAGTGAGGTCCGTCACATATGATAAAAATAATATGAGATTGTATTTCGGGGCAACGGACGAAGTCGGTTATCTTCACGAAGCAGAAAACTCAAAAATCGAATATGTTTCACTTAGGGATAGTCTGAAAACTTATGTTGGGGAAATATGGGGAATACATCAGCTAAATGGTATCTTGTGGCTAAGGGAAAATAACAATATCTATGCATACGGAAACAATGGGACACGTACATATGCATTTGATAATAAGATAACCACATCTACAGTCATAAACGGACAACTATATATTTATGTAACACATCAAGGCCTACTGAAACTCTGTGGAGAAACATTCAAAGAGGTAAAAGGCAGCGAACAACTAAGGGATATAAAAATCAGCATAATCCTCCCAACGCATAAAGGTTTGATATTGGGAACGGAATCAAACGGCGTTTATGAATTGGAAAAACAATCACTACGCAAAAGAAAAGATATGCCGGACGAGGAACTTGCAAAAGCAGCAATATACTGCGGGGCGACCAACGAAAAATTCACAGCTTTCGGCACAATCAAAGACGGAGTATTCATAAAAAGCAATATAGATGGGACCACAATACATTTGAATACAGACTCCGGACTTCAAAACAACACTGTTCTCAGTATGATGTTTGACAAAAATGGAAATTTGTGGCTCGGACTTGACAACGGAATCTCACTCGTGAGGTTAGACTCTCCTGAATACAATCTTCTTGGTTCGCCAAAAGATTACGGAGCAGGATATGCAGCCGCCAAATACAACGATAAACTTTGGTTCGGTACCAACCAGGGATTATTCAATCAAGACAAGAATGGTAAAATTTCACCTTACCTAAGCGGACAAGTTTGGGATCTTGCTGTAATTGACGGAGACCTGTTCTGCAGTCACGACAACGGTCTTTACATTATAGAAGGTAATGTCCCAAGACATATTCCGATAAATGGCACCTGGAAAGTGGCAAGACTAAGAAAAAATCCCGAATACATTTTAGGCTGCAGTTATGACAAACTGTTTCTATTGAAGAAATACGGCAACAACTGGAACTTTTACGGTTGGATTGACGGCTTCGATGAGGCAAGCAAAGTTTTTGAAGAAGACAAAGACGGAAAAATTTGGTTCAGCCATTGGGTAAAAGGATTATACAGACTGACGCTTGATACTCAAAACAAGACAGTTACAGACCTCGAATTCAAATCACGCAATGAAGGTTTCCCTGAAGACTGGGGAAACACGCCGATAAGGCTTCATAATGACATCATATTCTCCACTGCAAAAGGATATTATTCATACGACAATATAAGTGGAAAGGCTGTTCCTCACGAAAAACTCAATAATATTTTTCCTTATAAAATCGGTGGAACTGGTATATACTCGTTGGATAATGGTGATATGTATTTTTCCTCCGACAAGATACAGGCACTTTATTACAAAGACAAAGACGGAAGCTATATAATTGACAGCCTTTCACTAAAAGGTCTGACTACCCGCAGAATCTTTGGTTTTGAAATGATTATGAACATCGACAATGACCAAATATTGGTTAACACAGAAGATGGTTTTTCAATCATCAACTCAAAACGAATGAAAGAGGAAAGAAATGACAAGAATTTCAATGTATTCATCAAAGACATTTCAGTACTGAACTCTGGAAGGGATTCATCCATATTCTCCTCAAGAAATGACAGTATATGCAGAAAATCATTGATTGTACTGCCATTTTCAGACAATTCCTTGAGAATCAAGGCTTCTATGCCGTTTTACAAATTTTCAGATAAGGTTAGATATAGTTTTTTTCTGAAAGGATATGACAAAGGATGGTCTCCATTCTCCGAAGCTGACTACAGAGAATATACCAAGATTCCAAGAGGTGACTATACAATGATGGTAAGGGCATTGAGTCCGGACAGTATGGCAACTTCCGAATCTTGCATAAAGGTCAGGATTCTGGCTCCGTGGTATGAAACTGTACCAGCATACATTACATATATTCTGATTTTGTCAATGGTCTTATTCCTTATATATAAATGGGCAGAAAGTATCACTACACGCAGAGCGAGAGCCGAGCAAGAGGAAAAGAAAAAAATAATGCAAGAGAAACAAGTGAGAATGGAGTTGGAGCACAAAGCCCAGGACCTCGCTGCGTCTACGATGAATCTGATACGAAAGAACGAGATCCTGTTGGAAATCAACAATAAACTGGCAAAAGCTACTGACCACATCGTTGATGACCGCAACAAAAGTCTCAAAATCATTTCAAATATCCAGTCAGAAATCAAGGAGAATATCCAGCACGATGATGATTGGAAGAAATTCGAGAAAAATTTTGATGTTGTTTATGAAGATTTCCTCAAGAGACTAAGCACCAATTATCCAAAACTTACAGTATCTGACAAGAAAATGTGCGCATATCTGAAAATGGGATTAAGTTCAAAAGAAATTGCTCCCCTTCTGGATATTACTCTACGCAGCGTGGAAATGAACAGATACAGACTTCGTAAGAAATTAGGGCTTGAACGGGAAGAAAATCTTGCTGACTTTCTACAGGAATTCTGAACTTTCTCATTTCTCTGGCAGCAGATCCGGTTTATTCGCTGGTGTCATCTGAAGGGAGTTTGTCTGTCTGAAGCAATTCTTCAGGCACAGTAAAATCCTTCCCTCCTTTGCGGCGGACACCTATCTCCATAACCTGACGCGCTGAAGTGGTGATGCTCGGGCCGTTGTCCTTGAGCTTCATAACGCCACTGTTATAGGCCGTACAGACAGACTTCAGCTTGGAACCGAGGTCGCGGTAGGAATCGTAGAACGCCCCTACCCTTTCTATCATATTTTCAGCAGCCTTGGTAATTTCAAGAAGGTTGGTATCGTGACTGTATTTCTTCCAAGTCAACTGTATGATTTTCAAGAAAGGCATTATGGTCTGTTCCGTTGTTATCAGGACACCTTTGGCATAGGCATCACGCCAAAGCATAGGTTCTTCATCCATAGCAACTTGCAATGCAGCGGAAACGGGCATAAACATCAATACATAATCCGCAAAGGAATCTTTTGTTTTTTTTGCATAATCTTTGGCTGCCAACTCATCGATATGTTTATGCACACTTTTCAAATGATTTGCCAAGGCCAACTTGCGTGCCTGTTCATCATCAGCATTTACATAATCCACAAATGCTGTCAGTGAAACTTTGGAATCGACTACAAGGTCCTTCTGCTCGAGACCTTCCTTGAAATGAAAAACAAAGTCCGGCCGGCTGCGGTCGGCATTTGCAGACTCCTTGGAATAATGGACACCTCTTACCAGCCCTTCGTTTGCAAGCATAGCATCAAGGAAATTCTCACCGAAACAGCCTTGTACCTTAGGCTTCGAGGTCAGAGCCTCAGAAAGATTGTCGGCTTTCTCTCCTATATCAGCTGTCTTCTGCTCCATATCACGGACTGCCTGCTCAAGCTGCTTGGACAATGCTACAGTATTGCGTATATGGCTTTCCTCGTTGTCCTTCATTGCCTTACGCATAGCCTCCATACTCTCTTTCAATGGTTTGAGTATGCCATCCATATCTGACTTGTTACCCTGCGAAAGTTCCTGACTCCTCTGCTTTAAAATGGCTGCCGTCTCGACTTTCATTTTATCCATCATAGCTTGCATCTGACTGTCCTGCGCCTCCTTCATTTCCGCCATAGCTTTCTGATGCAAGTCCTTCAAGAGAACAATCTCCGAATTTTTGGCCATTATTTCGGATTTGCACACAGCGATTGCCGACTCATATTCCTTATCCTTCTCCAAACGTCTCATTTTCTCTCCGGAAGTACATATAAACTTTGTCAGGGCTGCGGAGCATACTGCACATCCTGCACCTATAATTATGAAAACTGCTATATCCATTTGACAATTATTAAAAATCTTTCAAAAATAATTATTTCATATCAGTCAGACAAGAATAAAGAAAATGAAATAAAAAAACTTCATTCAAAAATGAAATATTTATTGGAAAACCAATTATAATATCTACCTTTGAAAAGATATAAGCATATAATTAATGTAACCGAATAAAGATTCAGAATACACTATGACCTATATCACTCTGCCTCAAGAAAATGAACCAAGACGTCTTGTATTTTTCCTGGCAATGGAAGAATATGTGGCGTCTCATCTTGACGAGCTATTTCCCGTGAAGGAATACAAAGAGGCATTTTTCCTGTGGCAGGTCGAGCCTACTGTAATTTTCGGCCGAAATCAAGTTATGGAAGCCGAAGTCAATATCGGATACTGTACCAGTAAAGGAATACAATTATTCCGAAGAAAAAGCGGAGGAGGATGTGTATACTCCGACAAAGGCAATATAATGCTCTCTTATATCAGCAACTCAACCGATGTTGTATTTACTTTTGAAAAATTTCTGCAAAGAGTTGCCCTGTTATTGAGGAATGCAGGCACAAACGCATCTGTATCAGGAAGAAACGACATCATAGTAGATGGAAAGAAAGTGTCGGGAAATGCATTTTTCAAGCTCCCAAAATCAAGCATAGTCCACGGGACAATGCTGTTCAATACCGACTTCGATGAACTTACCCGTGCAATCACACCATCTGAAGCAAAAATAAAAAGCAAGGGCGTTGATTCTGTGCGTCAGCACGTAACGAATCTACGTCCTTATTTTGTATCTGCTGATTCGGCCTGGCAAAGATCTTTGTCTGATATAGATACATTCAAAAGATACATTGCAGAATCATTTTGCGGAATTAGAGATAGTAGCGGTAAAACGGTCGGCATAGACTCTATCGAGTTGACAACAAACCAGTTGAACGAGATAAGTGCCATTGAAGCAGGATACCTGGATCCGGCCTTTTTGGAAGGACGGAAACATTCGTTTACTGCTATAAGAGACTGCAGAATAGATGGTGTAGGTGAGATTACTCTGGAGATGGAAATGAATGCAGGTACAATCGCAAAGGTTAGTATGAAAGGAGATTACTTCGCCAGAAAAGAAGGTATCGACCAAGTTCTTTCAGAGGTCCTCAAAGGATGCCGGGACACTAAAGAGGAATTTGCCGAAGCCGTCAAGAATATCAGTCTCGATGAATATATCCCGGGATTAAAAGCAGACATTCTGGCAGAGATGCTATATCATTCCAGCCAAAGTGCAACATAACTCCCGAAAAGAATCGCAGAAACAACTAAATGGATGAAAAAGCACTATCTGACCATTACACAATATAAAATATAAGAACAACATATAAATAATCAACTCTATGGAAGATAACCTCAAAAAGACCTGCCTTTACGACAGTCACGTAAATCTCGGGGCAAAGATGAGTCCGTTTGCAGGATTTATGATGCCGATTCAGTATAGTTCCATTACTCAGGAACATAATGCAGTGCGCAACAAAGTCGGAATGTTCGACGTATCGCATATGGGAGAAATCTTTGTAAGCGGTCCAGACGCAGAAAAGTTTGTAAATCACATCTTTACAAATGAAATCAGAGGTTTTGAGTCCGGTAAGGTGCTTTATGGTATGATGTGTCACCCTAACGGAGGTGTTGTCGATGATTTGTTAGTGTACCGTGAATTTGAGCCTGAACATTTCCTGCTTGTGGTAAATGCGTCCAATATAGACAAGGATTACAAATGGCTTTGCGAACAGAGTAAAGAGTTCGACGTCAAGATAAGCAACGAATCCGATGTTTGGGGACAGATTGCCGTACAAGGTCCTGAAGCTGAAAGGATTGTCACAGAAGTTCTCGGACTGGAAGAGGCTGCCGGACTTGTTTTCTATTCATACTGCGAATCCTCCTGGAAGGGAGACAGAATGGTTCTCAGCCGCACAGGATACACCGGAGAAGACGGTTTTGAAATTTACACCTCCATAGAAGGAACAGTTGCAATCTGGAACTTGCTTCTGGATGCCGGAGTTGAGCCTTGCGGTCTCGGATGCCGCGACACCCTTCGTTTTGAAGCCGGACTTCCTTTGTACGGAGATGAACTCGCAGATGATATTACTCCGGTAGAAGCCGGTTTGGGAATGTTCTGCAAACTTGACAAGGAATTCATAGGAAGAGATGCTCTTGCCAAACAGAAGGAGGATGGTCCGAAAAGGAAACTTGTTGGTCTGGAAATCCACGACAAAGCGATTCCAAGAGCTACGTATCCTGTTGAATTGGAAGATGGTACGCAGGTAGGAACCGTAACTACCGGATACCGTTCAATCACTCTCGACAAGAGTATCTGCTTCGCTATGGTTGATGCCGGATATTCTGCCTTGGGAACACCACTTTCTGTACGCATAAGAAAAAAAGTCTTCCCTGGAACTGTCATCAAAAAAAGATTCTACCAAACAAATTATAAGAAATAACTTTTAAAAGAATACAATTATGAGCAAGATTATTGATGGTCTCAAATACAGCGAGACACACGAATGGGTAAAAATAGAAGGAAACATTGCAATCATCGGTGTAACTGACTATGCACAGGCAGAAATGGGCGACATCACCTATGTAGATATGCCTGATGTTGACGACGAAGTCAGCAAAGACGACGAATTCGGTGCATTGGAAAGCGTGAAAGCTTCAAGCGATTTGGTATGCCCTGTAAGCGGTATCGTTGTCGAAAGAAACGACAGTCTGGAAGATGCTCCGGAGCTTGTCAATGAAGATGCTTACGAAAACTGGATCATCAAAGTTCAGATGAATGACGACTCTGAACTGGACGATCTTATGGATGCTGAAGGATATAAATCATTCATTGGCGAATAATTATGGGAAGATTCTCCTATTTCCCTCATACAGAGGACGATATAAAGGAAATGCTCAGCAAATCCGGAGTATCGTCCCTTGAGGATCTTTACAGCGACGTCCCGGAAAGGTTCCTATTCAAAGGTGAATATGACCTGCCTGCAGCGATGTCAGAAATGCAGATAAGAGAATATTTCAACGAACTTGACAGCCAAAACAAGAAGTTGAAAGTCTTTGCAGGTGCAGGTGCTTATGACCATTACACACCTGCCGTTGTTCCTTATCTCGCATCAAGATCGGAATTCAGCACAGCCTACACTCCTTACCAGGCTGAAATCTCACAAGGCACCCTTAGATATATATTTGAATATCAAAGCCTTATCTGCGAGTTAACAGGTTTGGAAGTTTCTAATGCTTCTATGTATGACGGACCTACTGCAGCAGCAGAAGCTATGCTTATGGCCAAAGCGTCTACAAAGCGTAAAAACAAAGTCCTGCTGTCTGAAACCCTACTTCCGAACGTTAGGGAAG
>Tibetan_p1__coassemble_455_pt1 | contig 21466 bp, 19 predicted proteins | sample Tibetan_p1__metabat2_high_PE_033 | metagenome-assembled genome bin Tibetan_p1
ATGTGAAAATATCTTGGTTTTACTGCCGCTGTATGCGAAACTTACATCTGAAAACCTGATACCGGCCACTCCGCTCAGAAAAACAGGTTCGGTTTCTCTGTCCGGAACAATACTTTGGATTTCAACCAGGCGGTCAATGGAAGCTGCGCAATGTATCACAGAAGGGAGCCTTGTACTCACCTCCACCAAAGGTCGCTGGATCTGGGCAAGCAGCTGAAGAAAGGCTGTCATCATACCATAACTGATTGTACCAGCAGCGATTCCGGCCACGCCCCATAAAAATGCAACAGCCTGGGCAGCGGCAAATACGAAAGACATTATGACACGCGAAAGAATACTGAATCTTGTACGTCTGATTTCGTTGTCATAGACAGTGCTCTGAAGCCTGTCCAACCGCCCGATGCCTGAGTCCGAGTATTCAAAAGCCTGCAAAACCGGAAGATGTTGGAGACTCTCCTGAAGATAGGAGTGAACGGCACTGTCGCTTTCGCGTATTTCGGATGTAAGGTTACGGATTCTCAGCATTAGAAATTTTCCGGCAAATACTCCCGCCGGCATAAGCAGGAGCAGCAGTAAAGCAAGCCTGACATCAAGAATGACAAAATAGGCAAAAGCTGCCAGAAACTGGATAAATGCCCCCGCAAGACTCGGGATGGAAACAGCAAAAGCAGAAGACACAACAGCCACATCAACCTGCAACTTGTTTACAAGATTTCCAGAGTGGTCACGGCTGCTTTCTATCGCTGCCTTATGCAAAAGTATGTCGAATAACTCCTTCCTGAGATTGTTACGCATAGATATTTCTGTTCTGGTCTGCAGCCAGGTACGCACAGTAGACAAAAATATCCTCAGCAATACAAATGAAACCAGTAACAATGACCAGATAACCATATTTCCAGAAGTAGGCTCCATAAAAGGGAAAGCCGTATGGGAGTGTCCTGCTCCGTTACCGGAAAAAACTCCTACTGCCATATCAATCAATGCCTTGGAGATATAGACAAAGGAGATGGTGCAAAATGCCAGAAAAATGTGGCACAGCATCATCACCAAAATGTCAACCTTATAAGGCCGGACAACAGATTGAAACCATTTCAGATACCTTGACATTACAAATAATTCCAATTTCCCCAAAAAAGAACCTGCCGATTACTTAATGCACGCATACAGCATCACGGCAAATGATGGCTGCATCTGAATCCGGCAGACATTCCAAATTCCAACACGGAACCTTCGCAACGACGGATTCTACTGTTTTGTGCAATGCATCAGAATGTGCCCTGCTCCATTTGATATTCGAACAAGATGGAAGCAACGATGCATAAGATTGTATAAGTCCCAACCTGGATATTCTGTTGGATGGAGCCTGAACCAGTCTCACAATTCCACCGAGGGGATAAACTTCATTTTTATAACAAGGAGTCTTTCCACTCCAAGGCGAGCCGTATACAAAGACATCTCCATCAACCACACGAATGACAGGATTGTCGTCATTCAGAAGATATGACCCGGGAATATGTTGCAACCATAGCCTGCTATGGGTACTTTTTCCGGTTCCGCTTTTGCCAAGGAAAGAATATGCCGCACCATCGTGGACTGTCACAGAAGAATGAATCAACAATGTGTCATACATTATGGTATTACAGGCATAAAGCAACATCATCGCATTGCTCACTGCGAATTCCAGCACCTTGTCAGCAAGTCTGCAAGTAATATAGACTACATTTTTCCTGAAACCGTCAGCTGGTATCAGAATACAGTCAGGATGTTTCCTGCTGTATGAAAAGCCGAAATAATACTCCCCATCCTCGAATAGCCAAAGAAACGGCGGTTCGTCATTAAAACACTCCGTAAGCCGTCCGGATGAGACCGAATGAAGATTTTCTTTCAGTTCGGCCTTCAACGAGAACAGAACCTCCCCTGTACCTTCATAAAGAAATGGTTCATAGGAAGAAAGATACTTCTCGCGGGAAAATCCGTCAGGAAGTCCTATCTCAAAAATATGTCCGGCTACTCTGTATTTGTAGAAATTTTCCATAAGTTGTCAAAGTTAGCAATTATTTCCGTACTTTTGTCCATTTGTCAGAATAATATGTCCTCACGGAAGGAAGAAGTGGGAATCCAGAACAAACAACAACATATGAACCGGACTTTGCTCAAAGACAAGGCTCTGATGATGGAGGAGATCCACAACCTCGTCCGCTCAGGCAAGACAGTCACCATCAGAATCAAAGGATACAGTATGAACCCGTTTATGGTTCACAGCAGAGACAGTATTACATTAGGCAGTTGGACTGATGGAGATATACGCAAGGGATGCGTAGCCCTGGTCAGGGACATTCGCGGGAACTATCTGATACACAGAATCATAAAAAGGAACGGGAATCGTATCACATTGATGGGTGACGGAAATGTCGGGATTTGGGAAGAGGCCACAACAGACAATATCATTGCAATTATGCACAAGGTTGTCAGAAACGGGCACACATATTCAACGGATAGCTTCGTATGGAGGGCTTATTCGTGGATATGGGATAAACTCACTCCTGTCAGACGCTACCCGCTCGGACTATGGAGAAGACTCCACAAACAGGAGTCGTTATAGATTTTTCTTTGAGGCTTCAGCCTGCTCCGCCTCAAGTTTTTTCCGGTAGGCATCCATTCTCTTTTTCCACGCAGCCTGCCTCTGCCGGCGTTCCTTTTCTTTGCGCTGAAGGAGTTCTTCGTATTTGTTTTCCAGATAATTATCAGCCATAGCACATCACTTAATATAGTCTGTGATTTTCTGTTCATTGTCCAAACGGCAAACCAATAATCTGTCACCGTGTTCAGCAACAATATAGCCGTCTAATCCCTGAACTACAACCTTTTTCGTGTCAGGAACGTGCACAATGCAATTATTGCAATCAAAAATCCTGACACAGCCATTCGGATCCGTAACGGTGGAATCCTGAAGTCTCACCTGTCCAAACTCATCTTCCCCTCTCCGTGCAACGGCATTGCCATATTCATCATTGGAAATCAGGGCTTTAAGAGAACCCCAGGTTCCGAGATCACTCCAACCGAAATCAGCGGGAACAGTATAAATACATCCTGCTTTCTCCATTACGGCATAATCAATTGAAATCTTGTCACACTTTGGAAACAATTCTTCTACTGCCGCATATTCGCCATCAGTATAAAAAGACGGTGAAAGTCTGTCCATTATTGCGGAAGTATCAGGAATGTAGCGTCTCAACAGGGACACTATAGTCCTGACATTCCACACAAAAATACCGGCATTCCAGTAATATTTATCCTGACTGACATAAAACTCTGCAGTAGCTCTGTCCGGTTTCTCCCGGAAAGAATCGACTTTATAAAGCGGCCGGCATACCTCAGTACATCCGGAAGCCGAATCCACCTCAGCACCTGCTTCGATATATCCGTAACCTGTTTCCGGACGGGAAGGCTTTATTCCGACAGTCACAACCCTGTCACCGACTGAGGCAAAATCAAGTGCACTTTCAATCACGTTCCTGAAATCACCGACATTGATGACAAGCGCGTCTGCCGGTGTGAAGACAATATTCGCATCCGGGAAACGAGCACTGATTTTCCAGCAGGCATACGCGATACAAGGCGCTGTGCCCCTCCCGACTGGCTCTGCGAGAATATGGTCATCGGGAATTTCCGGAATCTGTGCTTTGACAGTAGAGACATATCTCTGTCCTGTCACGACCCAAAGATTTTCTTTCGGGCACAAACCGGCAAACCTTTCCACAGTCATCTGTATCAAGGTCTTGCCGATTCCGAGTATATCCACAAACTGCTTGGGCAACTGTGTTGTACTCATAGGCCAGAAACGGCTTCCTACACCTCCGGCCATAATGACTACGTGATTGGATATGTTCTGCATAACAAACCGGTTTTATGTCAAACAATAACTCTCCTAAAGACTATTCCACATATAGAAGAAGTCCTTTAAGATACTCTCCTTCAGGGTGATAAATATTCACAGAATGATCTGACGGCTGGTTCAGACGGTCGAGTATGCGTACACTCCTGCCTGTCTGTGCTGCAGCCGAGAAAACAGCCAGCGCAAAGGCCTCTTTGTCAACGACCTGTGAACAACTGTAAGTGAACACCAATCCTCCGGGAGCTACCTTGGCTATTGCTGCCGCATTAAGACGCTGATATGCCCTCAACGCATTCTTCAAGACTCCCCTGTGCTTTGCAAATGCAGGCGGATCCACAATTATCAGATCATACTTGCCATCCGGTGAAGATTTCAGATAATCAATTGCATCGCAGCACAGACTTGTATGACGGCTGGGTTCGAATCCGTTGAGACAAACGTTCCTGTCAACCATTGCCATAGCCTTGGAAGAACTATCGACAGAATCAACGTGCAGGGCACCATTGCTCAAAGCATAAATTGAAAATCCTCCGGTATAACAAAACAGATTCAGTACATTTCGTCCTTTGGCAAGACTTCCTACGAGTTGCCTGTTATCCCTCTGATCCAGGAAGAATCCTGTTTTCTGACCTTCAGTCCAGTTGACATAGAACTTATGTCCGTTCTCCAGAACCACAGATTCGTTATCCTCAAATCCGTCCTTCCTGTACAGATAGCCGTCTACCAATTCAAGACCGGCCTTGAATGGAGCTGTTCCGGAACTCTTGTCATAAACCGCCTTCAGTGAGTCACCGTAAACTTTTTTCAAAGCCTCTGCAATCTGCCTCTTTGCCCTGAACATTCCTACCGAATGGGCCTGACATACACAGACACCATCATAATAATCTATAATCAATCCAGGCAGGTTGTCACCTTCACCGTGAACGAGTCTGTAGCAATTCGTAAGGGCGTTGCCTTCGGCCAAACAGCAAGCTCTCCTTACTTGCAGAGCTCTCGAAAGCATAACTTCCCAGAAATCAGGCCTTACCGCACTATCATCAAAACTGAGTATCCGGACAGCGATTGAACCTATCTGCCAATGGCCATAAGCGAGGAAAACCCCTTCAGATGAATGCACGGCAACAATATCACCCTCTGCAGGATTACCCGCTACCTGTGCTATTGCTCCTGAAAAGACCCACGGATGAAACCTGAACAGCGATTCCTCCCTACCTTTCTTCAATATTACCTTTATCATAAATTTCATTAAGTCTATTTTAATACAACATCAAGGGCTTCCGTCAGAACCCGTTTTCAACCAAAGGATTCTTGTCCGAACGAAGAAGTCTGAGATACATCTCACGACATACCCAGGCGTCAGTAGCAGCATATCTGCATTGCGATTCCGACAAAGTTTCGGCTTCCCAGTTTGAAAGCTGCTGAGTCTTGGAAATCTTCACACCCAGAACTATCGCTGACATCTTCTTCACACTCTTATCCCTGATTCCCCATTCCGACACAATCTTCTGAAGATCCACAAATCCTCCCGGAGAGAACATACGATGCTTCTGAAGACCTCTGATATCATCGTGTATGGCAGCTCCAACCTTAATTATTTTCTCGTCACCAAGAAGACTGCACAACCTCTTGTGCATACCCAAATGATTGAGTCTGAAGAGAAAAGCACGTTCCGGACCTGAGAGTTGGAGCAATGCAACGCCATAACGGGGCTGACCGGGTGAAAAACAAGGACGTGTCTCCGTATCAAAGCCGATAACCTTCTGGGAACGAAGGTATGCTACGGCCCTGTTAAAATCAGAGCCGACTTTGTCTACGACAGTAATCCTGCCGGGAAAAGAAGCCAATTCCAGTTTATCAATCTCTTCAGGTGTAATACTTTCCAAAAACATACTATCAAATTTATTGGGAGTCCATTAGAAGAACAAAAGCTCCCTGTATTTAGGCATAGGCCACATTTCATCATCAACTATCATCTCAAGATGGTCTGCACTATAACGGACTTTATCCATCATATCCTTGACCTCGTGAGAGTAGACTTTGGCTCTCTGGGCTATATCTTCAATCTTATTGGCCTTTTTCCTCGCCTCAACCAAAGCTTCCACATCTGCTGATATATTGTTTATATACCTTGAAATCTTCTGCAAAGTGCGGATTTCAGCCATACATACATCCTTGTATTCGTCTCCCAGAATATCCTTCATACCCTTTACATTTTCAATCAGCACATTTTGGTAGCGTACAGCAGCTGGTATCACGTGATTCAAACAAATGTCACCGATTACACGGGCTTCAATCTGAAGTTTTTTCACGTAAGTCTCGTTAAGTATTTCAAAACGCGCCTCAACCTCGTTTGGTGCCAGAACATTGAGCTTGTCAAAAAGTTCAATTGTCTGCTTCTCGTGATATACTTCGTACGCTTCCGGTACATTCCTCACTGCCCTGAGACCGCGTCTTTGGGATTCCTCCTCCCACTCCTTGCTGTAGCCGTTTCCTTCAAACATAATATCACGTGCCTCATTGAAGAATTTCCTTACAACAGACATTACTGCTGTCTTACGGTCCTGACCGGCATTTTCCAAAGCATCAACTTCAGCGCGGAACTCAATCATACTTTCTGCAGCAGCGCAATTCAGCACATAGACAGAAGAAGCTACATTCTGCGACGAACCGACTGCACGGAACTCAAACCTGTTTCCTGTAAATGCAAAAGGAGATGTACGGTTTCTATCGGTATTGTCAGGGAAAATCTCCGGTATCGAACTTACTATCTCGATTGAACCACTCCTGACATCAGACTCAGCCTCATCACGTATATCAAGAATAGACTTAAAGACACCATAAAGAGTCGAGCCTGAGAAAATTGACATCACAGCAGGCGGAGCTTCATTGCCACCAAGACGATATGAATTGCTGAGAGATGCAATGGAAGTCATCATAAGAAAATGATGCTTGTACATAGCCTTGGCCACCGAAGCATAAAACGACAGGAACTGAAGATTCTTGTCAGGTGTCTTTCCCGGAGAAAGAAGATTGACTCCGGTGTCTGTAATGATTGACCAGTTGCAGTGCTTACCTGAGCCGTTGACACCGTCAAATGGTTTCTCGTGGAATATTACCTTAAGATGATGCTTCTCTGCAACCTTCTGCATAAGTATCATCAGCATCATATTCTGATCAATCGCCTTGGTTGCCTCACAGAACACTGGAGCACACTCGAATTGGTTTGGAGCCACCTCATTGTGACGAGTCTGGAGAAGAATTCCGAGTTTATAAGCCTCGGTTTCAAAATCCTTCATAAAAGAACTGACACGGGAAGGTATTGCACCGAAATAGTGGTCCTCAAGCTGCTGGTCCTTGGCTGATGTGTGACCGATAACCGTCCTGCCTGCAAGCATCAGGTCCGGACGTGCATTATACAATGCCTCATCCACGAGGAAATATTCCTGCTCAAGACCAAGATTTACTTTAACAGACTTGACATTGCTGTCAAAAAGCGACGCCACACCAACAGCTGCATCGCTCAAGGCCTGCAGTGATTTCAGATGAGGCACCTTTGTATCAAGAGCCTCTCCTGTATATGAAACAAAGACTGAAGGGATACATAGGGTACCGTCCATAATGAACACAGGAGAGGACGGATCCCAAGCCGAATAACCCCTCGCCTCGAATGTATTTCGCAAGCCTCCGTTTGGAAAACTTGAAGCATCCGGTTCCTGCTGGACAAGGGCACTACCATTGAACCGCTCGAAAGCCTTACCATCCTTTACTGCTATAAAAGCCTCGTGCTTTTCCGCAGTGGAATCTGTAAGCGGCTGGAACAGATGGGTATAATGCGTAACACCTTTCTCCATAGCCCAGGACTTCATACCGGAAGCAATCTCGTTGGCAAAACGTCTGTCAAGTTTGACACCGCATTTTACTGACGAATCTACTGCCTCATAAGCTTCCTTGGACATATAACCTCTCATTTTGTCGAGGTCGAAGACATTGCTGCCGAAATACTCAGATACCGGGCCTTTCTCTTCGAAAAATCTTCCGGTCTGGTGAGTTGCAGCTTCATTCAAAGCTCTTTGTCTAAACGTAGCCATATAAATTGAATTGATTTGTTAAGCCGTGTGCAAAGATAATGATAATTTCGTGATACTTCAGACGAGTTTTCATATTTTAAAACAAAGTTGCTCCCGAGGCGTATGTAAAAGCCATCCTAAAATGGTTATACTGATTCCGATATAATTTAATGGAATGTGATTTGATTGGATATGATTTGCCTCTGCTCTCGACTTTTGCTATATTTGTGCGTTGCACATATAAACGCCTGGGTCTCGGCATAGTCAAATGTGATTTGCCTCTGCTCTCGACTTTTGCTATATTTGCGCCGATATACATATTAATATATAAAACATACAGGAACTTATGGCAGTTATTTCACAAAAGGCGGTCCAACTCCCAGCTTCCGCCATCAGAAAACTAGTCCCATTTGCAGACGCTGCAAAAAAACAAGGCATCAAGGTTTATCATCTTAACATTGGCCAACCGGACATCGACTCCCCCGAATGTGCTCTTGCAGCAGTAAAAAACAACACCCTTACCAATGTATCGTATTCCCATTCTGCCGGATTGATGGAGCTAAGGGAAGGACTGGTCAACAAATACTACAAAAAAATCGGAATTGACATCGAAGTTCCTGAACTGATAGTGACTGTAGCTGGAAGCGAAAGCGTAAAACTGGCTTTGGAAATCACCTGCAACCCCTCTGACGAAGTACTTGTACTCGAGCCGTTCTATACGAACTACAACACCTTCGCGGTTATGAACGATATCAAACTCAAAACTATCAGCACAGACATCCGCAAAGGCTTCTGCGTACCAGACATTGAGGAGTTTGAGAAAGCTATCACAGACAAGACAAAAGCTATACTCGTGTGCAACCCGGGCAACCCTTCCGGTACTCTTTATTCAAAAGAGCAAATGCTGGCTATAGGTGAAGTGGCACGCAAACACGACCTGTTCCTTATATCTGACGAAGTATACCGCGAGTTCTGCTATACTGACGAGCCGCACTTCAGCGCAATGAACATCCCCGGACTCGAGCAGAATGTTATACTCGTTGACTCAGTATCAAAAAGATACAATCTTTGCGGAGCCAGAATCGGCTGCATTGTCTCACACAACAAAGAGGTGATGGCTGCTGCAATGAAATTTGCCCAGGCAAGACTCTGCCCGCCGGTTCTCGGCCAGATTGCAGCAATAGGAGCACTTGATACACCGGATGAATATTTCGAGACTGTCAGAAACGAATATATTAGAAGGAGAGACTATATGCTTGAAAGGCTAAACAAGATGGAAGGAGTCTTCTCCCCTGTTCCTATGGGAGCATTCTACACTATCGCGGAGCTTCCGGTTGACGATGCAGAAAAATTCGCCAAATGGATGCTCGAAGAGTTCAGAGTAGACAACCAGACAACAATGGTAACCCCTGCAGCATCATTCTACAGAACAGAGGGTATGGGAAAAAGAAATATAAGGATTTCATACGTATTGGGAGTATCTGAAATGGCCAAAGCTTTGGATATACTCGAAGCCGGCCTAAAGGCATATCCCGGAAGAATCTGACAATTCAACTAATAATCAGGGATAATCAGGGGCTTGACTTGAATGTCAGCCCCTGTTTCATTATATATGTCCCAGCTGAAATTTCACAAACCAGCAAAAACACTAACTGGCTTTAGACTCAATTCCAAGGACTTTAAGGATTTCAGGAATAAGAAGACTATGGATAAATTCTTCTTCCATAAAATGCGTGCCTTCATAAATACGCCAAGTCCCCTGACCGAAATGTTTTCTCCAGGTCCTCACACTTACTATACCGCTTTTGCGATAATGGTCACGTGTTCCGAAGAAAGCAAAGAAAAAATCATTACCTCCCTGCCTTGGAGCCTGAATCATAGCATCTTTCCTGTGTGCCCTATACTTGCGCAAAGTCTTGAAGTCAAAATGCAGTTTCTGACGGTCACCTGCCTTGGGCTTGTATATTTTGTCAAGAAGCATCGTTACCCCCGGTATCAGAGCAAGAAAAGCCAGATACCCTAAATAAACAGGCGCATTCAAAGATGGAGAAACCAGAATATGAGGTATATTCCTGACACGGATAGCCTGAACAGCACCAAGCGACTCGCCAACAACAAGTCCTGGCTTCAATTCATCGACCCAACACAGTATCTGCCTGCGTCCTTCTTCCGGATCGAAACTATAAGTACGAACAACAACATTGACGGTTGCTGCGGAAGAGTCCGATATATAAGAGTTGATACTTTCTTTCAATATGGACGGTATACGGCTGTCTCCACCTCCACCCATACCGTGAATATATAATATATTGATATTCCTTTGTGTCATTTCAGAACTTGTCATACCTTTCTGTATATCAAGACAGAATCTGCCTTTGGGAGAGCAAAGATATGGAAATAATTATTATCTTTGTCTGTTATTGATTATTTATTTAAACAAAATAAAAGATGAACATCAAATCAATTTTATTGGCAGCTGCCCTGATAACTCCAATGTCAGTAATCGCACAGCCTGCCCAGAAAAAGACAGAAAGTCCTGACTATCAGTTCACTGTTGTCAAGGAGAATCCGGTAACCTCGATAAAGAACCAGTATCGCTCAGGCACTTGCTGGTGCTTCTCCGCTCTTTCATTCGTAGAGTCAGAAATCCTCAGGACACAAGGCAAGGAAGTAGACCTCTCGGAAATGTTCGTTGTAGGTAAATCTTACCACGACAGAGCCGTTAAATATGTCAGACTTGACGGTCATCTGAACTTTGCTGCCGGTAGTTCATTCGGTGACGTTTTTCACGTAATCAGAGACTATGGTATGGTTCCACAGGAGGCAATGCCAGGTTTCAACTACGGCACTGACAAACCTGAGCACGGAGAGCTTGATGCTGTTCTCAAGAACTATGTCGACGCTGTGAAGGAAGTACCTAACAGACAGTTGACTACAGCCTGGCTAAGAGGTTTTGACGGAGTAGTAGCTGCATATCTCGGAGAATATCCGGAGACTTTCAGTGTTGACGGCAAGGAGTTTACCCCTGCAACTTACAGGGAGGAACTCGGATTCAACCCTGACGACTATGTAAACCTCACTTCATTTACACACCATCCGTTCTACTCATCGTTCATCATCGAGGTGTGCGACAACTGGAGATGGGACAGCGCATACAACCTTCCTATCGAAGAGCTTATGGAAGTGATGTACAATGCAATTGACAAGGGCTATACAATCGCTTGGGGCTCAGATGTCAGCGAAAAAGGATTTACAAGAGATGGTCTTGCAGTAGCACTCAAGGAAGAGAAGAAGCAGGCTGCAGGTTCTGACCAGGAGCGTTGGGTAGGCAAAAGCAAAGAAGAGGCTGCAGAAGAGGTTGCAACTGAACTTCCTGAGGAAGTATCCGTAACTCAAGAGATGCGTCAGGACGGATATGACAGAAAAACTACAACTGATGACCACGGTATGCACATCTTCGGAATTGCAAAGGATCAGAACGGAACCAACTACTTTATGGTCAAGAACTCTTGGGGCGAAGCCGGAAAATACAAAGGTATCTGGTATGCTTCAGACGCTTTCGTAAGATACAAGACTCTTAACATTGTAGTTCACAAAGACGCTCTTCCTAAAGACATTAAGAAGAAACTCGGCATCAAATAATAATCCGGTCTTCGGAAATTTATTATGAGTATTGTAAAATACATTCCCAACACTATCACATCCATCAACCTCCTCTGCGGGGTAATGGGTGTGATTGCCGCTTTTGAAGGGAAGCCGGACATATCATTCTATCTGATGCTTGCTGCAGCAGCTTTCGATTTCTGCGACGGTTTATCAGCAAGACTTCTGAATGCTTACTCGAACATTGGTAAAGAGTTGGACTCTCTTTGCGATATGGTAAGTTTCGGAGTTTTGCCTGCAATCCTACTGCACAGAATGATGATTGAAACAGGAACTGATGGATTTTTGAGCTATCTCCCTCTTGCAATTGCAGTTTTTTCAGGACTCAGGCTCGCAAAATTCAATATTGACGAAAGGCAAAGCGAGAATTTCATAGGACTTGCAACTCCGGCTTGTGCAATTCTCTGCGCATCGTTTGTCAGCTACGCAAGTGGCAATCCAGAGAGTGTACTATATAACTGGGCGTCTTGCAGATTCTTCATCCCTATAGGCTCATTTATACTTTCTGCACTTCTTGTCAGCAACATACCTATGTTCTCAATGAAGTTCAAGAAAAATGCGCAGAATGCGGCCCATTACAACAGACTGAGAATTGCCTTTGCTGTACTTGCTGCAATATCGGTTTCAGCAACAGCCATTCTCAAACTGAACTGGCAATTCGCAGTCATACTGACGTTTGTATCATATATTATCCTCAATATCTTCGGCGCATTACTGCCTGGAAGTATGCAAGATAATGACAAACAAAATGGATGAACAGACAGTAGAACAACAAACAGACAAAAAGCAAAAAACGGAAGACTCCATCATTAAAGGTCTTCCGTTTTTTGTTAGCTGTAATTGATTGTATATCAACAAACTATTAGAAATTCACAGCGTGAATCTTGAAATAACTCTTTGCGTGCTTGCAAACCGGACAGATTTCAGGAGCTTTCTTTCCTACTACAATATGTCCGCAGTTTGAACACTCCCATACCATATCTTCATCTCTGGAGAAAACTATTCCTCCCTTAACATTTTCAAGCAACTTGCGGTAACGCTCCTCGTGCATCTTTTCAATTTCAGCAACCTTTTCAAAAAGAATGGCAATTTCCTCAAAACCTTCCTCGTGGGCTACAGCAGCGAATCCTGCGTACATATCAGTCCACTCATAGTTTTCACCTTCTGCTGCATCAAGAAGATTCTCTTCAGTCGAAGGAATTTCGCCGTTATGGAGGAATTTGAACCAAATTTTAGCGTGCTCCTTCTCATTATTAGCTGTTTCCTCAAAGAGTTCTGCTATCTGCACATATCCATCCTTTCTTGCCTTTGAAGCATAATAAGTGTATTTGTTGCGTGCCTGTGATTCACCGGCAAAAGCAGTCTGAAGGTTGACTTCAGTCTTTGTTCCTTTAAGATCTTTCATAACATTTGTCTTTAAATCGATACGCGCCTGCCAGGAACTCTGACAAGTAAGTTCTATCAATACAAAATTAATGCAATTTTTCAATATCAGGTACAATTTTCCTGATTATTTTATAACCGGTAGCGGCCATTATAACAGACATCATCGGAGATATGATATTGAACAGACAATAAGGCAAATACTCAAGTGTGGCTACCTTCAACACCGTGGCCTGAGTCATACCGCAAGAGTTCCACGGAATCAATACTGATACAACCGTCGCACTATCTTCTACAGAACGGCTTAGCAGACGGCTCTCGAATCCCCTGTCTTTATAAAGTTTCTTATACAAACTGGACGTCAAGATGATGGACAAATACTGGTCGCCGGTTATCATATTGCAGAAAATACCGGTTCCAACAGTCGAGCCTACAATGCTGACCCTCCTTCGTATATATTTCGTGAGCACATCTGTAAGACTTTGTAACATACCGCTTCCGACAAGCGTGCCACCAAAGGTAACAGCACTGAAAATAAGGAAAACCGTATTAAGCATACCTGTCATTCCCCTCGTAGAGACGAGGTTATTCAAGGCCTCGTTACCTGTTTCAATCGCTGTACTGTCATAATATGAGACCAGAAGCCCTTTGAATGCATCATCAAAACACAAATTTGTGAACCCATCAGGAGAAAGACCTGTTGCTATAGAATACAAGAGGTGAGGCTGAAAGAAAACGGCAAAGACACCGGCGAGTACGGAAGCGATGAACAGAGTTATGATGGCAGGCACCTTACGCGCAATCAGGACTCCTGTTAGAACAGGCACAAGAAACAGCCACGGAGAAATGTGGAATGTGGAAGTAAGGTCTGAAGTGAAATCTGTGACGGTAGCATCTGCAGGAGTAGAATGAAACAAACTTACTACCAAAAAGACAACAGCCGCAACGACAAAAGACGGCACAGTAGTAAGCATCATATACCTTATGTGGGAAAACAGAGGCGTGCCGGCTGATGAAGAAGCGAGAACTGTAGTATCAGACAATGGAGACACTTTATCGCCGAAATACGCACCTGAGATAATAGCTCCTGCAATCCAACCCGGCTCAAAGCCCTGCACTGTGCCTATACCGACCAAAGCCACGCCAATCGTAGCTATAGTTGTCCACGAGCTTCCTGTCATCAGAGATACCAAAGCACTGATTATACAAGTGGCAAAAAGGAAAACCGACGGATATATAACCTTCATACCATAATAAATCATAGTAGGAACCACTCCGCTTACCATCCAGGAACCGGCTACGGCGCCGATCAAAAGCAGAATAATTATGGCCGTTCCGACCGAACTGATATTTTCAATGATAGCAGACTCAAAATCTTTCCAAGGAATCCTGTAGAAAATCATTGACACAGCCACGGTTACCCCCGATGCAAACAAGAGAGAAACCTGACTTCCACCATTAAGGGCATCTGCACCGAAAATACGGATAACAATTGTAAGAACCGCTATAAGTACGACAAAAGGGATGAGTGAAACCACCCAGGATGGTTTTTCTGCTCTGGAGAACAGGTGCATAGGCAAATTCGTTTTATAATAATAGTAACTGAAAACAAAATGTCCGATCCAAGAAATGGACCGGACATTTATCTGTAAGATGTTTGTTGCAAATTACTTAGCGATTACGCGAGCCATTTCACAAACTTTGTTTGAGTAACCCCACTCGTTGTCATACCAAGAAACAACTTTTACGAAAGTAGGATCAAGCTGGATACCGGCTTTCTCATCGAAGATTGAAGTGCGTGCATCGTTGCGGAAGTCAGTTGAAACAACAGCCTCGTCAGTGTATCCGAGGATACCTTTGAGCTCGCCCTCTGATGCTTTCTTCATAGCCTCGCAGATCTCAGCGTAAGTAGCTGGTTTCTCAAGCTCTACAGTAAGGTCAACAACTGAAACGTCTGAAGTAGGAACACGCATTGACATACCAGTAAGTTTGCCGTTGAGCTCAGGAAGAACTTTACCTACAGCCTTAGCAGCACCTGTTGATGAAGGGATGATGTTCTCGAGGATACCACGTCCACCTCTCCAGTCTTTCTTTGAAGGACCGTCAACTGTCTTCTGAGTTGCAGTTGCAGCGTGAACTGTAGTCATAAGACCTCTCTTGATACCGAATGCCTCGTGAAGAACCTTAGAGATAGGTGCGAGACAGTTTGTAGTACAAGATGCGTTAGAGATAATCTTCTGACCAGCGTAAGTATTGTGGTTAACACCATATACGAACATTGGAGTAGCGTCTTTTGAAGGTGCAGACATAATAACTTTCTTTGCACCAGCCTCGAGGTGAGCAGAAGCAAGCTCCTCAGTGAGGAAGAAACCTGTAGACTCTACTACTAACTCCGAGAGCGCCCCAAGTGATGTTTTTAGGATCTTTCTCAGCGAAAACCTGAATCTTGTTGCCGTCAACGATGAGGTAGTTCTCCTCAACTTTGATGTCGTGGTTGAAGATGCCGTGTACTGAGTCATACTTAAGCATGTATGCAAGATACTCTGCATCAAGAAGGTCATTGATACCTACTACCTGAATGTCGTTTGAGAAGTTCTCAACAGCGGCACGGAATACCATACGGCCGATACGGCCAAATCCGTTAATACCAAGTTTAATCATTTCTTAAATGTTTTATTTAAAGTGATACTTTAATTTTACTTTTTCCCTTTTCTCAAAATCGGCTGCAAATATAAGAAAAATATTGATACAATGTATTGTTTGAATACAATTAATTTTCAATAACTTTGCAGATTGAACTTTAGGATGCCTCTCATTTTTTCAGACACATCCGTTATAAACTGCAAAAACTATGCGAATCCTTATAACAAATGACGACGGATACACGGCAAAAGGTATCTCCGTCCTTGTAGAAATTATGAAACAATTCGGTGATATCACAGTAATTGCACCGAAAAAACATCAATCAGGAATGTCTATGGCTGTTTCTCTCGGCTTCAAGCAAATTGCCTGCAAGGATTTCGGCCACACTTGCCCGAACCCATATTCAAAATCTGATAATGACAAGGCTCACTGGATTTACGTAGATGCAACCCCTGCAAGTTGTGTCAAATTCGGGCTGAACACACTATTCCTCGACAATTTTCCGGATGTTGTCGTATCCGGAATCAACCACGGCTCCAATGCAGCTACAGCATCCTGCTACTCGGGTACTCTCGGTGCAGCAGAAGAAGCAGCACTTAACGGCATACCTGCAATCGGCGTTTCACTTGACACAATACACCCTGAGGCTGACTTTTCGGCAGTCAGCAAGTATTTCGGACATATATTTGAAGAACTTATAAAAGATTATCCGAAGAAATACGGAGTTTACTACAATGTGAACTTTCCTAATATTTCAGCGGAAGACATTAAAGGAATCAGATGCGGAGTACAAGGTAAGGGATGCTGGGTAAGAGAATTCAAAGAGTGGGATCTTGACAATTACAAGAAATACGGAATCACCCCTGAGATGCTCGGACAAAGTTCCAATCCGACCGTAGAAGAAGGCGAGCAGCTCTATATGATGGTAGGAGAATTTGAAGACGACCCACGCAACAGCCCTGATGCTGATCACCTGCTGATGAAGGAAGGATATATATCAGTTGTAGCCCACAATGTAGATTGTACCGACTATCAGGAAGTAACAAGGCTGAAGGAATGCGGCATCGAATGCGATTTCTGAAACACAGCGACAGAGCTGCACACACTTCACTAACACGGATACCGGAGCCGGAGTCCACAAGAATCAATACAGAATGAAATATTACATAATAGCAGGAGAAGCATCAGGAGACCTACACGGATCCAATCTGATGAAAGGCATATATGCAGAAGATCCCGAAGCGGATATACGTTTCTGGGGCGGAGACCTTATGAAATCAGTCCATAACACAAATCAAGATGGAGAAGGGCTGGTCAAACATTACAAGGATGGAGCAATAATCGGATTTGTAGAAGTATTTGCAAAAGCGAAACAACTACTCGGCAATGTGTCATTCTGCAAAAAAGACATCGAGCAATGGAATCCTGATGTCGTGATTCTGATTGACTATCCAGGGTTCAACTTCAAGATAGCGGAATTTGCCCACAAAAAAGGATTCAAGGTATTCTACTACATCGCGCCAAAGGTTTGGGCGTCCAGAGAAGGCCGCATCAAGAAACTTAAAGCCTATGTCGACAAACTTTTCATAGTATTTCCGTTCGAAATACCATACTTCACATCAAAGGGTATACCTTTTATATATAAAGGCAACCCTCTGGTTGACGCAGTAGACAATTCTGTTGCGATGAAACAGGACCGGGGAGAATTCCTGGCACAAAACAACCTTCCAGACAAACCCATAATTGCAATGCTGGCAGGCTCTCGTAAAGGAGAAATCAGTACAATGATGCCTGTACTGACGAAATTCGCTGAAATGATGCATCAGATTCCCGAATATTCAAACTACCAGTTCCTCGTAGCCGGTGCTCCTGCAAGATCAATAAAAGATTACGAAAAATGGATGGAAGGACCGTGGAATGAATATGTTAAAGTACTCTTCGGAAAAACTCAGGAAATAATCAGACACTCCGAAGCCGCTGTCGTCAACTCGGGCACAGCTTCACTCGAAACAGTACTGTTCAACGTACCGCAAGTAGTCGGATACATAGGAGTCAGCAGACTCAGTTATCTGATAGCCAAGAGGATAATCAAGGTAAAATACATCAGTCTCGGCAATCTGATTGTAGACAGGCACGCCTTCAAGGAGTTTATCCAGGATGACTGCAACGCAGAAGCACTTGTCAGTGAAGTAAGGAAACTCATTGAAGACAAAGACTACAGAAATGCTATGCTCAAAGACTATGCGGAAATACGCTCACTTCTGGGCGGAGCAGGGGCATCAGCCGCTGTAGCTCACGCAATGATTCAAGAACTGAAACACTCCTGAACAAAATACAGTTCTATAAAAACAAAACGGTCCGCCCCAGTCAATACTGGCGTGGACCGAATATCATTGAGCCGATTCTTACCATAGTCGAACCCATTTTGACTGCAATTTCATAATCACCGGACATTCCCATAGAAATCTCGGATGCTCCTTCCAATCTGGAAACTACTGAGCGAGATATATCCACAAGCCTTGCAAAATCAGATTTGATCACAGACTCATCATCTGTCAGAGTAGCCATACCCATAACTCCCCTGATACGGACATACTTATACTGACTGCACTGATTCAGAACCTCACAGATTTCTTCTGAGGTGAAGCCTTGCTTTGACGAATCACTGCTTATATGACATTCAAGAAGAATATCTGTCACTTTATCATTCAGACTCCCCCACTTGTCTATAGCCTGAAGCAGTCTGAATGAATCCACAGATTCCACCAAATCAACAAAAGAGAGTACCATCTTGAGTTTATTTGTCTGAAGGTGGCCGATAAAATGCCAACTGATATCAGACATATACGATTCGTCCGCCTTGGAAGCTCTGATTTGCTGCAACAATTCCACCTTTGCAGAAAGTTCCTGAGGCCGGCTCTCAGCAAACACTCTCTGCCCGGCATCATACGCTTCGATTATGGATTCGAGAGGGTGGAATTTGGAAACTGCCACCAACTTTACAGTTGCTGGCAGTTCTTCTTTCAAACTTTGTATAGTTTCTTTAATCATATACGAATAAAGCGATTATCTGCGATTTTTCTGTTGTTCACGCATCATCTGTTCCTGCATCTTCTGTGCCTCTTCCAACCTCTGCTGCCATTTTGACTTCTTGCGAGGCTTGTTTTCATTGGCAACCATCTGAGCGCGGACCTTTTCCTCTGTTACCACGAACTTCCTTATAATCCAAGTCATCAACATTGTGATGAGGTTTGAAAGAAGATAATAGTAACTCAATGCTGAAGAAAGATTGTTACAGATGAAGAGCATCATTATAGGCATAAGCCATACACTCATAAACTTCATTCCAGCCATATTCGGGTCATCCGACATCTGATTTGAAGTCATCTTCGAATATATGAACATTGAAGCTGCCATCAAAAGAGCAAACAATGAAACGTGATCACCGTAAAGAGGAATATTGAACGGAAGATCAAGAATAGAATCATAAGCACTCAAGTCGTCTGCCCACAAGAACTTCTGCTGACGCAACTCTATGGATGCCGGGAAGAAACGGAACATTGCGAACAACACAGGGAACTGCAAAAGCATAGGAAGGCATCCTCCCATAGGACTTATGCCGGCCTTCTGATACAGATTCATCATTGCCTGCTGCTTCTTCATCGCATCCTTCTCATTCGGATACTTCTTGTTGAGATTGTCAATCTCCGGCTTGAGAACCGCCATTTTCGCTGAGGACTTGAATGACTTGATAGTCAACGGTGAAATGACGATTTTAATGAAGATTGTCATAAGTAGTATGATAAGACCATAGCTATTTATGAATTTGCCGAGAAAATCAAAGCAAGGAATAATGACAAAACGGCTGATCCAGCCTACAAGCCATCCTCCCAGAGGAATAATCTTCTCGTATTTCTGGTCATACTGTTTCAAGACACGGAAATCGTTCGGACCGAAATAGAAGTTGAAAGGCACAACCGCCTCTGCAGTATCATTATTGAACTCTGAACGAAGTTTGGCAGAACAAGCCATCAAATTCTTTGAAGGATCATTCTCCTCATAATATTTGACCTGAAGATCACCAGATGTAAATTCATCGTCTGCAGTCATAATGGCTGAGAAGAATTGCTGCTGGAACGCAAACCACTTCAACTTCGAATCTATGCGCTGTGATTCATCTCTGCCGCGGCCGAGTTCCTCCGGTTTCTTTTCGCCTTCGAAATAGTAGTCCGCCTTTGAATACTGCTTTTCGTTCTTATAGCCTTTTTCAAGTCGTGGAATTATCAGGTTCCAATCAATATCGAACATAGAAACATTGCGAGGTATGACGTTATCCATACCCACAAATGACAAGTCGTTGGAAACCATATAGCTACCTTCAGAGAGCGAATATTTCTGCTGTATATAGCCGCCCTGCGCAAACGGAAGCCTCATCACCAAAGACGAATCATCTGAATGAGCAATCTGGAAGGCGAAATCCTTTGTATTGATATACTCTCCTGCATAGACGGATATGTCAAAACTGCTACGTCCCGGTTTTACCAGATACAAGTCTGTACTGTCGTATGCCTTATAATCCTTAAGTTTGACTGAGTATGGTTGTGCACCCTTTGTCGTGAATACTATCTCCAGCTTATCATTTTCCAAAGTCACAAACTCCTGCTCGGCAACTCTGGCAACAGTAAGAAGGCTGTCCTTGTAAGCCGGGATATTCTTGACAGTGACACTGCCGAACTCCCCTTCGGTCACAAGACCCTCGGCCCTCTTGACCGAATCCATAGCAATCTTTTCAAGACGTTCAACACGTGCGACCGAATCAAGTTTGGCCTGCACCTCCATACGTTCACGATATTCCTTATTCTGATACCACGTGAAACCAATCATAATCACGCCTATCAGAACGAATCCTATAATTGAATTCTTATCCATCTAATCTATTTTTCAGTTTCTTCGTTAGAAATATGCCTGATCTGTTCGGCAATTTTGCTCAATTCTTCCTTAGCTTTGGCTATTCTGTCCTCCATCTGCTTGATAAGAGGAGCCGCATTCTTGGACATTGCAAAGAATCCAAGATTGTTCTCAAATGTAACAATATCCTGCTCGAGAGCATTGTATTTTGCTATGAGACGTTCCTTTTCTGTTTTAGGTCCGCGTGCAGCACCCCTGTTGCGACGTCCTGACCTGAGAGACATTCCCTGGAAAGTCTCCTGCAGTGCATCCTTGTAGGCCTGCGCAATCTTGTCTTTTTCCTTGAAAGGAACAAAGCCTATCTCCTGCCATTTTGCAGAAAAATCCGCCATTGCCTGATAATCCTGATCTTTATCACCTGTCAGAGTATAAGCCTTTATCTCTTCAATCAGACGCTGCTTTGCCTTAAGATTGCCGTAATAGTCATTTTCCGGTGTGACATTCTTGTCACGCTCTGCAAAGAACTCATCACAAGCAGCACGGAATCTCTTCCAGAGCTGGTCTGACTTCTTGCGTGGAACTGCACCAATCTCCTTCCACTGCTTCTGAAGGTCTATGAAACGGTCGGTAGTCTTCTTCCACTCTGTACTGGTCTTGAGATTTTCAGCCTCGACACAAAGAGCGATTTTCTTCTCAAGATTGGTATTTATATTATTCTTGTACTCACTATAGAAATCACGTTTGCGGCCATAGAAATCATCACAAGCGGCACGGAAGCGGTCATATATCTTCTGATTTTCTTTCTTGGATGCAAAACCGATAGTCTTCCATTCTTTCTGAATTTCTTCGATTTCCTTTGAGAATGAATTCCACTGATTGGATTCGGTAACCTCACGCGCTGCGATTT